>PDWI01000068.1_pt1 | contig 163726 bp, 159 predicted proteins | sample 1430891 | NCBI WGS metagenome assembly PDWI01 (sample SAMN01162508, study PRJNA174530) | Oral metagenome, whole genome shotgun sequencing project. | biome: Marine environment; feature: Marine mammal; material: Swab sample of the gingival sulcus; isolation source: swab sample of gingival sulcus... | reverse complement strand
ACCGCCTTAACAACCATTCAATATATCAACAGGTCCATTTTCAATAGAAATATCAACAATATTAAAATCAGCATTATTTAAAATGCACAACGGGTTTAATAAGTTAACAGGACTTAAAAGAGGATGGTTAGGCGAAGGAAATCACTTCAGTGAACCTAAAGAAAAATAACTATATAGGTAACATTGTATAAACAAAATAGCGAGTAAAGTACTTAAATGAATGTTTTGGCTTATTTAGGTCGCTACTTCGTTTATACGTTAACCGTTGGATATAAGGTTTTTTCATTTCTATTTTACATACATAGCGGCATGGGGGCTCATTTTTTGGGATGTTGTAAATTGATATCCGTCCCATGATTTTTACCCATTGGTGGCAAAGCTGGTTAAAAATATGATATATTGTATTTTTGGATATAAAAAAGCGTAACGATATGAGGCGTATTCTTCTCTTGGCATTATTGCCATTGGTTTTCTTGGGTTGTAAGAAAGTTAAAAAGTACCATGATGAAAGCAAGGTTGAAATTGAGAATGTTCCGGATAGTGCCTTAAAGGGGATACTTAAGTTCCAGGCTGGTTTGAACGAAGAATTCAAGAACCCCGAGACCTCTCCTTTGCCGGACCGATATCGTAAGGATTTCGTGGGGCTTGATTTTTTTGAGCCGGATACAAACTATATTGTAAAGGCAAAATTTGTTCTGACACCGGATGCCTTGCCATTTTTAATGAGTACCACCACTGAAAGGGAGTCGGAAGAAACTGTTTTCGGAATAGCATATTTTGAGCTGAATGGGGAGGAGTGCCGGTTGGAACTTTATCAAGATAGGGAGCTGATGCATGAAGAGGGTTATGAGGATTATCTTTTCCTGCCATTTACCGATAAGACCAATGGGGAGGAAACCTATGCTGGCGGAAGGTATATCGATATGTCGATACCCAAGGGGGATACGATTGTCATCGACTTCAATAAGGCGTATAATCCATATTGTGCCTATAATAAAAAATATTCCTGCCCTATCGTACCTGCTATAAATACTTTGAATACCAAAGTCTTGGCAGGGGTCAAGGATTTTAAAAAGGCCAAGGATAAGAAATAGTGTCCTGTGGTTGTTGTGTAGGATAAGGGGTATCTTTTCGGTTGCCTGGTCCATCCTAAAATCAGGATATGCGGCCATACCATGTTCATGAATATCGAGACCTTCTATTTCCTCTTCCCTGGATACCCTGATGCCCATAGTTTTTTCAAGGTGAAATAATGATAAAGGCTGACAGGTAACGGAATGCCCCTACGGCTACTATGCCCGTAAGTTGGTAAATGCCTGCTTTGTCTTTTTTACTTCCGTAGCCCTGCCATGCAACTTTTCAACAGAACAGAAAACCACTGATCTTCGCTTAAACCCAAAAAGTTTAAACGAGTTCATAGTCAAATCTTGACTTTCCGATAATCGTTTCGATTTGCTTCGTGATTTGTTGTCTACTGCGTTAAATATAATTTATTTATATGGCCTAAAAAATAGGGGTAATGTTTAAAATATGTGTAAATATCCATAATATGGATTTTTGAATTTAGGGGAAGAAAGGAGTGTCGGGAAGTAGGGACAAGCTTTCTTGGTATAATTCGGGAATCCTAAAGGAATGGTAATCAATGGATAAGTTTGGATAGCCAGAAACCTAGTAAGACAGCCAAAACACCTATGGCAATGCTGGAAATAGTGTAAAAGGAGAAATGCAATATTTCCTCTGCCTTGATCAGGGAGTGGTTTTCAAAGGCAAAAGAGGAGAATGTTGTAAAACCCCCACAAAAACCGGTTGATAACAAAAGTGTTTGGTTTTGGGTCAGGAAGTTGTTCTTTAATGAGAGGCCAAGGACCAGGCCTATTATAAGACACCCGGTAATATTCACTAAAAAGGTGCCGAGATAAAAGTGCTGGAAATAATCGTTGAAATTCCTGGAGATAATATGTCGTAACATGCTACCGATACCTCCCCCCAAAAAAACAAGCAATAATTGTTTCATTTAACATCTTGGATTCACAACCTTTATATATAAAGGGGGCAAAAGTACATATCCCATAATATATAATAATCCGGTATTTTGAATAAAGGTATAAAACTAAACCGCTTTTTTATAGTCTGGGGTAAATAAATCCAAAGGATAGATTTTTGAAACGGTTGTTTCGGCATATCCTTTTTTCGATGTGTGTGTACTCTTGCGAACTCCGTAAAGGCTTGTAAATATCATAGCTGCGTTTATGCAGACCAATATAAGCACCAAAATAAGAAATGTCATCATTTGTTGGATCCTTTAAAAGAACAACGCAAAAACAGGTTGTTTGGTATTATATACGGGGCGAAATGCAAAAAATGTTGTGAAAGGGGTGATTTTTATGGTGTGTGTAAGATTTTAACTAATTCTTCAGTAAATATCTAATACAAAAGAGTGCTAACAGGAATATTATGAATATTATTCCTACCCATTTGACACCTTTATAGTTCTTGGCGTGAAGTTTTTTGTCTTTTTTGTAGGTGCCGGCTATGATTACGGCAAATGCGATAAAGAAGAGAATGGCAAAAATCAATTGTCCTGTACTGAACATAATATCTAAGGTAAATGGTTATTTATTGTCGATGATATAATAGGTAGGTTTTATTCCATTCCGGGATGTTGTGACAATTATTCTGTCTAATTGTGGATAAGTTGATTCAGGAATTACACCTTTCTTTTATATTTTAGGCAAAGCTAATCTAAATATAGAGATATGAAACATAAAATAGATGCCGTAAGATTATTCCATGATTCTTTTGGTCTAGGGGTATCCCAAACAATGAAAGCGGACCTGGGTAAGGATAAGAATACCTTGCGGTTCAATTTGATGGATGAGGAGAACAAAGAGTACTTGGAGGCGGCAAACAATAATGATCTGGTTGAAGTCGCCGATGCCTTGGGCGATATGCTCTATATTTTATGTGGCACAATACTGGAGCATGGCATGCAACATAAGATCGAAGAGGTTTTCGAGGAAATCCAAAAGAGTAATATGAGCAAGTTGGGCGTCGATGGGAAACCCATATACAGGGAAGATGGAAAAGTACTTAAGGGGCCAAATTATTTTAAGCCCGACATTCAAAGTGTTCTCGATAAATAGGATGTCATTGTCCATTCCCGACCTTTGCCCTATATGACCATAAATAGGCCAAAAGCCCCGGGTTTCCAGGGTCGTGGACCCTATCTTGTGTTGGGGGGCCACCCGGTGGGCGATACCGGTTTCCCTGGAATGTTCCAAACGGTCTTCCATGGGGGCATCTTTCGAATCCCCATGATGGTCAATGGCCTTGCATCCTGTTTTTATGGATTTATAATTAGGGCTAGACTTTAAGCCGCCACCCGAATTTATCCTCAGCCCTATTATATTGGATATCGGTAATGCGTTTTTTGAACAATGCGGCATAGCTATTGGGTATTTCAGGCAAATCGTAATCGACATCCCTAAAACCAAAAGCCGAAATGGGTGATATTACGGCAGCGGTACCGGCACCGAACATTTCTTTCAAGGAACCATCCTTAGCGGCCTCGACAAGTTCTGAAACGGTTATTTTCCGCTCCTCGACAACAATGCCTTCATTCTCGGCTATTTTCAAAATGCTCTTGCGTGTTATGCCATCCAATATCCTATCGCTGGTAGGGGCAGTAAGCAAGGTGTCGTTTATGCGGACGAAAATGTTCATGGCTCCTGCTTCCTCTATAAACCCATGCGTATTGTCATCGGTCCATATAACTTGGTCGTAGCCTTTGTCAACGGCCAGTTGGGTCGGGTAGAACTGTCCGGCATAATTGCCTCCCGCCTTGGCAAAGCCTACACCGCCATTGGCAGCTCTTGAGTATTTTTCCTCGATTAGGACTTTCACCTTGCCAGGGAAATAGGCTCCAGAAGGGGCAAGTGCGATCATGAACATATATTCATCGGCCGGGGAAGCATGAAAACCGTTTCCAGAGGCAAAAATAAAAGGGCGTATATATAAGGAGCTTCCAGAAGTTTGTGGAATCCAATCCTTATCCAATTTTAAAAGAGTCTTAAGGCCTTCCATAAAATAGTTTTCAGGAATTTCCGGAATGGCCATTCTTTTGGCCGAAATGTTCAATCTTCTACAATTGTCCATGGGGCGGAAAAGCCATATATCGTCATTTTCGTCCTTATAAGCTTTCATGCCCTCGAAAATGGACTGCCCATAATGAAAGATCTTGGCGGAGGGATCCAGGGTGATGGGTTGGTATGGGATGATTTCCGGAACATCCCATGCACCGTTTTTGTAATTGCAGACCAACATGTGGTCCGTAAACACACTGCCAAAAGCAAGGTTGTTGAAATCTACTTGTTCTATTCTGGATGTTTTTGCCTTCTCAACTTTAATGTTCATCTTAATCGCCATTGAATATTGTTTATCTAATAAAATTAGAAAATTATCCCAAGGGGTTCTTCTTTTTTCCTTTAAAATTGATCAATTTTACCATGTAAATTTAAAAATTCGGAATAATGAAAGGTTTTAACATGTTTATTGTATTATCCCTATTTTTTGTCCTGGGCCATGCCCAGGATGCCCAAGAGGAAATGAGGTCGTTTGGGGAGGGCATTCAGGCCTCAGGCACTATTTCTGGTCAGGAGATGTCCGAAAGGTACAATTCAATGAGTGTATCTGACACCTTGCAAGCGAAATTCAGAGGGGTTGTAAGGGAAGTTTGCCAAGTCAAGGGTTGTTGGATGAGGGTTGAATTGGGAGATGGGGAAGAAGTCATGGTGCGCTTTAAGGACTATGGCTTTTTTGTGCCCAAGGATATTGCCGGCAAGGAAGTTATTGTTAATGGTTTGGCGTTCATTAAGGAAATGGGTGTTGGGGAGCAAAGGCATTATGCTGAGGATGCAGGTAAGTCCGAAGCGGAGATAGCAAAAATCACAGAGCCTAAAAAAACGTTGGGTTTTACGGCAGATGGCGTGCTATTAAAGGATTGATGCTAAGGGAAATAATTACTACGGCAGATGGTTCGAAGACCATACAGATAAAAGATTGGGATGAGCAGTACCATTCCAAACATGGGGCTATTCAAGAGGCTTACCATGTTTTTATAAGGCATGGGCTCGATTTATTCCAAAATAAAGGGAAGGTGTGTATCCTGGAAATCGGTTTTGGTACCGGCCTAAATGCCCTAATCACCTTGTTGGAGAATTCAAAATCAGGTTTGGATACCACATATTATGGAATTGAGGCCTATCCGGTTTCCCAAGATGAGTTGTCCCAATTGAATTATATCCATGAGTTGAAGGCCCTGGGCTTTCAGGAACAATTTGCCCGAATGCATAGTTCCCCTTGGGAAGGAAAAGTAGTTGTCTCCGATAATTTCTCGCTTTTTAAAAAACAGTGTGATTTTAGGGAAATCACTTTTGAAAACTGTATGGACTTGATATATTTCGATGCCTTTGGTGCCAGGGTGCAACCGGAATTGTGGACGGAAGATGTTTTTGGGCTTATGTTCAGTGCCCTTAAGGTAAACGGGGTCTTGGTCACCTATGCGGCCAAAGGCAGTGTTAGAAGGGCCATGCAAGCCGTAGGTTTTGAAGTGGAGAGATTGCCCGGCCCCCCAGGAAAAAGGGAGATGTTAAGGGCAAAAAAAGTCTAGGTAAAAGAGAAAGGGCTTTAATAACATTCAAAGAGTTGCCTTAAATGCCCACTTTAAGGTTGTTAAAAAGGGATTAAATAGGGTAACAGTCTTTAAATCCCATACCTTTGCCCCATGGGATTATTGGTTACGGGTGCTACAGGGTTGATAGGAAGGGCTATTGCTGAAATCGGTAATAAGAAAGGGATTTCCATTAATTATTTGACCACGAGCAGGGACAAGATAATTTCGAGGGAAAATTCCCAAGGTTTTTACTGGGACCCAAGTCGTAATGAAATTGATTCGGAATGTTTCGATGGGGTTACTGCAATCATCAACCTTGCTGGATCGGGTATTTCTAAAAGATGGACGGCGGATTATAAAAATGGGATCCTGAATAGTCGTATAAATTCATTAAGAACATTGAACGATGCTTTGGGTAGAATAGACACCAAAGGAATAACATCGTTTGTGTCGGCTTCGGCAATAGGTGTTTATCCTTCTTCCTTGGACCATTTGTACACAGAAGGGGATCAGGCGGTCGATAACAGCTTTTTGGGTGAAGTGGTTCGGAAATGGGAGAAAGAGATAGACACTTTTTCACATTTTGGCTTTTCGGTGGCAAAAGTTCGAATAGGACTGGTGTTGTCCAAAGATGGTGGTGCACTGCCCAAAATCGCCAAGCCCATTAGATCCTATGTAGGTACTGTTTTCGGGAATGGCAAGCAATGGCAGTCTTGGGTGCATATCAGCGATTTGGCCAAACTCTTTCTGTTTGTTGTTGAAAATCGGTTGGAAGGAGTATACAATGGGGTGGCCCCCAATCCCATCACCCATAAGAAAATGGTGCATGAATTGGCGAAGATCTTCAAGAAACCCCTTTTGTTGCCTCATATCCCTCATGTGATAATGAAATTGATCCTTGGTGAAATGTCATATCTGTTATATGCAAGTCAAAGGGTCAGTAGTAAGAAAATCGAAGAAGAGGGTTTTGTTTTTGATTATCCCAACATAGGAAATGCACTCGAATTCTTTTATAAAGGGGGTTAAAACAACCCATGGACTGACTTGGAAAGTCAAGATCCAATACTAAAATCATACTTTTGCCTTTTTTAGGAACTGTCAGAACAAAAACTTGGCAAAGATTAATGACATTTTGACATTTTTAAATAAATGGCAGTACTTTTGCCATCGAAAGAAATAAGAATAAAATCAGTATTCGAAAATGAGTGATAAAAACAAAGCTGAAGAGGTTAACGAACCTACCCTTGAAGAGCAAGCAATAAAAGATACAGGAAAAGAACAGGAGGGTGTTTCGAATGAAGGGGAGACCCAGTCTGTTGAAGAACAACTCCAAAACGAACTGGCCAAGGAAAAAGACAAATTCCTTAGATTGTTTGCAGAGTTCGAGAATTATAAGAAGCGTACTTCCAAGGAACGAATGGATTTGTTCAAAACAGCGGGGCAAGAGGTTATCGTGGCCCTATTGCCTGTCTTGGATGATTTTGAGCGCGCCTTAAAGGAATTGTCCAAATCGGAGGATAAGGAAATGTTCAAGGGCGTTGAGTTGATCAATAGTAAATTCAGGGACATCTTAAAATCAAAGGGCATGGAAGAAGTGGGCGTGAAAGAGGGTGATGCCTTCGATGCGGAGATCCATGATGCCATTACCCAAATAAAGGCCCCGAATAAAAAATTGAAAGGTAAGGTCATCGATGTTGTAGAGCGAGGTTATAAATTGGGGGATAGGATAATCCGCCATCCAAAAGTTGTTGTTGGGAACTAAAATTCAAGTATGAAGGAAGATTATTACGATATACTGGGCATTGGTAAAAATGCCACTGCCGCAGAGATAAAGAAGGCCTATAGAAAGAAGGCCCTGGAATACCATCCGGATAAAAACCCCGGTGATGCACATGCAGAAGAGCTTTTCAAGAAATCAGCAGAAGCATACGAAGTACTAAGTAATCCGGACAAGAAGGCGAGATACGACCAATACGGGCACGCAGCTTTTGAAGGTGCGGGTGGTTTTGGCGGAGGCGGAATGAACATGGATGATATTTTCAGTCAATTTGGGGATATCTTCGGTGGGGCATTTGGTGGCGGCTTTAGTGGTTTTAGTGGCTTTGGCGGTGGTGGAGGCCAGCGTAGGGTCAAGGGTAGTAACCTGAGGATAAGGGTGAAACTTAGCTTGGAGGAAGTGGCCAACGGTGTTGAGAAAAAAGTGAAGGTAAAGCGTAAGATGCAGGTATCGGGGGTTACCTATAAGACCTGTAATACGTGTGGTGGTCATGGCCAAGTAACAAAAATAACCAATACGATATTGGGTAGAATGCAAACTGCGGCTCCTTGTTCTACTTGTGGTGGTAGTGGCCAGATTATAGATAAACGACCATCCGATGCGGATGCACAAGGGCTTAAGGTAAATGAAGAAACCGTTTCTATAAAGATCCCTGCCGGGGTTGAGGATGGGATGCAGCTAAAAGTCCCGGGAAAAGGGAATGAGGCCCCGGGCAATGGGATACCGGGCGACCTTTTGGTAGCTATTGAGACCCAAGACCATGAAACCTTAAAAAGGGAAGGGGACAACCTTCACTATGATCTATATATCAGTTTTCCCGAAGCCGTTTTGGGGACTTCCAAAGAGATAGACGCCGTAGGGGGCAAGGTGCGTATTAAATTGGAATCAGGAATACAATCCGGTAAGATATTAAGGCTGAGGGGAAAAGGTATTTCCAATTTAAACGGTTATGGTAGCGGAGATCTCTTGGTACACATTAATGTGTGGACTCCCAAGGAACTTAACAAGGAGCAGAGGAAATTTTTCGAACGTATGGATGGTAATGAGAACTTCATACCAAAACCAGAGAAATTCGATAAATCCTTCTTTGAGAAGGTCAAGGACATGTTCTCTTGAATAATGTTGGTATAGGTATAAAATAAAAAACGTATATTTGGTTGATATTGGGAAACCGATATTAATTTTCTTTTTCATAGCAATTTTTTCCCATCCTTGATTTTATTAAGGGTGGGTTTTGTTTTTAGGGTGTTTTTTCCAAAATATCCGGCCATCCTACAATATAAGTGGTACCGAAGAACTGGTTTCTTTACCTAGGGAGTTCGGGATAATACAGGTACATACGAAGTGTTTTTTATTTGGGGTAACGGCACAATTGGTCTTGTATATTCTAGAAATCCTTTTAGGGGTCATACATGGGTCTTGTTTTCTCAAGGTAGATCGGGCCAGACGGCTTTTTCCTGATTTTAAAGGATGCGGGAAACCTTTTTTAATCCTAGTATTATTGTAGTTTTGGAAGTGATTATTAAAGCAATTCTATATCTTTGGCAAAATTGCTTGCATGGATAATATTTTGGTCACTAAAGAGGTTGCCAAACGATATGGGGACCATTTGGCCTTGAATGAGGTTTCCTTGGAAATACCCAAAAACAGCATCTATGGCCTTCTAGGTCCTAACGGTGCCGGTAAGACAACCTTGATTCGGATTATAAACCAGATAACCTACCCTGACAAAGGGGAGGTGTATTTTGACGGGGAACTTCTAAAGCCCAAGCATATTACCTTGATAGGCTATCTACCAGAGGAGAGAGGGTTGTATAAAGGCATGAAAGTGGGTGAACAGGCCTTGTATTTGGCGCAATTGAAAGGCTTGAACAGGGCAGAGGCCAAAAAACGATTGATGTATTGGTTTGAACGTTTGGATATCGGTGATTGGTGGAACAAGAAGGTCCAGGAGCTCTCAAAGGGAATGGCCCAAAAGATACAGTTCATCGTTACGATACTGCATGAGCCCAAATTGCTTATATTCGATGAGCCTTTTAGTGGTTTTGACCCTATTAATGCCAATATTATCAAGGACGAGATACTTCACTTGAAAGATAAAGGGACTTCCATAATTTTTTCAACCCATCGTATGGAGTCTGTTGAGGAATTATGTGAGTATATTACCCTGATCCATCAATCGGAGAAAATACTCGATGGTAAATTGTCCGACATAAAAAAGGCATATAAGAACAATATATTTCGGGTGGGGCTACAGGCAGAAAATGTAAATCGGCTTTTAGAGGAAATATCGGGTAAGTTCAGTATCAGTAAGGTCGAGGTTGATGCATTGGAGAACCAATTGGACTTCACCATTCAAGTTCCGGTCAATGGATCCGGTGAAATATTGGCTTATTTTGCAAGCCATTCCAACATCAGCCAATTTACGGAAATCATTCCTTCTGCAAATGAGATATTCATCCAAACCATAAAGGATAAAGATGCAAATGAATAAACTGCCCATTATCATACGAAGGGAGTACTTGGCAAAAGTCCGGAACAAATCCTTTGTGATTATGACTTTCCTAAGCCCTGTTTTGATGGTTGGTATGGTGGTGCTGATCGCCTATCTGACCAAAATAAACGATAATCAAAAACGCATTATCGGGGTGTTCAATGAAAGTGGTTACTTCTCTAACGATTTCAACACGACCGAGAGCACTTCCTATGTGTTGTTCAATGATATTTCTTTGCAGGCGGCTAAGGATTCTACTGCCCATATGGGGTATTATGGACTTTTGCATATCCCCCATGAAGAAGAACTGGAGAAGGTGGCCGAACATTCTTATTTCTACACCAAAGAAACACCTAGTTCCTCTGTCCTTGAGCAATTGGAGAATGTCTTTCAGGCAAGATTAAGGGAGAGAAGGTTACAGGATATGGGTGTCTCCTCTTCGGAATTTGCCGAAATGGACAAAAAATACGAGATTAATACAGAAACTTTTGAGGGAGAACAAAACCTAAAGGGTGTTAATGAGATCAAAGCTGTTATCGGAGGTGGGTTTGGGTATTTGATTATGATGTTCATCATTATCTATGGTGGTTTTGTAATGCGTAGTGTCATCGAAGAGAAAACCAGTAGGATTATTGAAGTGATTATCTCCTCGGTGAAACCTTTTCAATTGATGATGGGCAAGATTATTGGGACTTCCTTGGCTGGAATCACCCAATTCGCCATCTGGATCGTTTCAGCTACCTTACTCTTGTTCGTCGCTTTTGCTATTTTTGACATTGATCCTGCAACCCTTCAAAATGGGGCGGAAGTTACGGGAATGACAGGAGGTATGATGCCTTCCGTGCCAACTCCCAATCAGACCATACAGGCGTATGCACAGGAACTTTATAAGATACCATGGGCTATGCTCATTTGTTTTTTCGTGATTTATTTTATACTTGGGTATTTGATCTATAGCTCCATATATGCTGCCATTGGTGCGGCCGTTGATAATGAGACGGATACGCAGCAATTTATCTTCCCGATAATATTGCCACTGATGTTGGCCATATACGTTGGTTTCTTTTCGGTTTTCAGTAATCCCCATGGCCCTATTTCTGTAGGGTTTTCCTTGTTCCCGCTAACATCCCCCATTGTCATGCTTATGCGTTTGCCCGGAGGTATTGGTGAAGGTGGTGTCCCTGTCTGGGAGTTGGCGACCTCCATTCTTCTATTGATCGTGACATTTCTGGGGATTGTTTGGTTTGCGGCCAAGATATACAGGATAGGTATTCTTATGTACGGTAAAAAACCCACCTACAAGGAATTGTTCAAGTGGATAAAATATTGACCATGGTACAGGATGGATCGGATAGGTTAAAGGGGGTTGTCGAAGTGGATATCTGGGGGTCGATCCAAGAAGTCCTCAGTTGGGGAATACATATAGGCACAGGTGATAAATCGCTCCATGTGACCATTGGGTTGTTCCTGTCGGTCATACTGGTGTTCCTGACGACAGGTTTCGTGCTCAAGTGGTTGCGGCAGATCTTGACCCGTAAAATGGTCCAAGAGGACCAGCTTAAATTCATCAGTATCTTCAAGTTCATCAAATATGCGACATATTTGGCAGTTATCTTGATTACCCTAAGTATGGCAGGTGTTGACATAACATTGTTGATAACGGCATCCGCTGCTCTTTTTGTAGGTTTGGGGCTGGCCCTGCAAGAACTTTTCCAGGATATTATCGGGGGTATATTCATCATTATCGATAAGTCATTGAGTGTTGGTGATATTATAGAGATAGAAGGTAGGATAGGTAAGGTTTTTGAGATTAAACTCCGAACGGTCAGGGCAATTACAAGGGATGATAAGGTTGTTATCATCCCGAACCATAAGTTGATGAATGAAACCATAATCAATTATACCCAAAACCATAAAACAACCAGGGAGAGCATAAAAATAGGGGTGGCCTATGGGAGCGATGTTGCCTTGGTTGCCAAGATTCTTGAAAAAACCGCAGAAAACCAAAGGGGTATTTTAAAAAACCCCAAACCATTTGTCCTTTTCGAGGATTTTGGCGATTCGGCACTTTTGTTTTCATTGAACTATTATACCAATGACAGCTTTACCGATCTAAAGGTCAAGAGCGATGTACGTTATACCATTGATGCGGAATTCAGGCAACACAATATCTCCATACCCTTTCCCCAAAGGGATATACATGTTTTCCAACACCCAAAGAATCAATGAAGGACAGCGCTGTAAGAATTAATGTGATTATGGCACTAATGTTTCTGTTCGTCTTGGGCCAAGATGGTATTGTGGCCCAATCCCCCGATATATTCAGGTTGGAGTATATGATGATGCCCAGGAATAATGCGGATGCCCAACTATCACGTTATAAATTGGTAATCAATGTGCCATTGAGGGTCAAAAAACAGGATAACGTTATAATCGGTGCGGAATATAATTATCTGGCCTATAAGCTTGGAAGTAACGAGTATTTTGATAGCAAAGGGCTAGAGAACCTCCATGTGGTCGATTTAAACCTGGCCTATGTCTATAGGCATAATGAAAATTGGCGGTTTATTGGCGTGGTAACACCAAGACTATCATCGACACTGACCAACCCATTGGAAAATGGCGATGTTTCCATCAATTTGACTGCTGGCGCCTTTAAAGAAAGGCAGGATATAGATAAACCAATGCGGCTAGTACTTGGTTTGACCTATAATTCAACTGTATCCTTACGAATACCTTTACCTTTCGTATATTACGAAAAAAGATTCCACCCCAATTGGTCCTATGTTGTTGGTCTTCCCAAGATCGGCCTTAAGCACCATATGGGTGGGGGTCATTTGATCCAGACCGAATTTATCCTGGATGGTTATTTTGTAAACCTGCAGAACAATATTATCCTGCCCAATACAGGTTTTGCCTCATCGGTTTCCTCATCCACGGCACTGTTAACGATCGGGTATCAATATAACATATCAAAGATTATGTCGTTCTACGGTTATGCTGGGTATACGATTTTCCAGGACGGCGTGTTACGTGATAAGGATAGAAATGATATTTTTACGTTGAATGATGAGCCTAGCATGTATTTTAGGACTGGATTTAGAATAGGGATTTAAAAGATTGTAATATGGCAAAAATTTTGGTGATAGAAGACGAATCGGCAATCCGAAGGGTATTGGTCAAGATACTGTCCGAGGAGAACGATTCCTATCAAGTAGAAGAGGCAGAAGATGGTTTAAGGGGCTTGGAGGCCATTAAGAACAATGATTATGACTTGGTATTGTGTGATATTAAAATGCCAAAAATGGATGGTGTTGAGGTGTTGGAGACTACCTGTAAGATCAAGCCTGAGATTCCTTTCATCATGATATCGGGCCATGGAGACCTGGATACAGCTGTCAATACCATGCGTATAGGGGCATTTGACTATATCTCGAAACCACCTGATTTGAACCGTTTGTTGACCACGGTAAGAAATGCACTGGACAGAAAGGAATTGATCGTTGAGAACAAGATCCTAAAGAAAAAGGTCAGCAAGGATTATAAAATGATCGGTGAAAGCAAGGAGATCAATGCGATTAAGGACATTATTGAAAAAGTTGCGCCTACCGACGCCCGTGTCTTGGTTACCGGTTCCAATGGTACGGGAAAAGAACTCGTGGCCCATTGGATCCATGAAAAAAGCCCAAGGAGCGCATCACCTTTCATAGAGGTGAATTGTGCGGCCATACCCTCGGAACTAATAGAGAGTGAACTTTTCGGTCATGTTAAAGGGGCCTTTACGTCTGCGGTCAAGGATAGGGCAGGCAAGTTCGAAGCGGCCAATAAGGGAACTATTTTCCTAGATGAAATCGGGGACATGAGCCTTTCCGCACAAGCCAAGGTGTTACGTGCCCTACAGGAGAATAAAATCTCGAGGGTAGGTTCGGATAAGGATATTAAGGTAGATGTCAGGGTTATTGCCGCTACCAACAAAAATCTTGCAGAGGAAATCAAAGAGAATAGATTCAGGGAGGATCTTTATCATCGTCTTGCGGTAATCTTAATAAAAGTACCTGCATTGAACGACAGGAGGGATGACATTCCGTTATTGATCAATCATTTTGCGGGTAAGATCGCAGATGAACAGGGTATCTCACCCAAAGAATTTTCGAAAGGGGCCATAAAACTATTGAAAGGATATGATTGGACTGGTAACATACGTGAATTAAGGAACGTCGTTGAACGGTTGATTATCCTAGGGGGCAAGCAGGTGACCGAAGGGGATGTAAGATTGTTCGCCAGTAAATAATTACTTACAGGCTTTCAGCTTTTCCAAAGCTTTAGCCGTGATTTCCTTGGTTCTGTAATTGTAGTATTTTTTCCCCTCACTAAGGTTGGGCCGTAGTAACTGCTGTTCACAGTGTAAATGAATATTTTCTGCAAAGGCACGGGCCGATGCACAATCTACTTTGTTTATCACTCTTTCAAGGGATCGACGGTAGTTTTCCAAAGAAGCATCGATTTTTTGATTTATTTCAATCTCAGTGGGTTTCCTCATCGGCACTTCTCCCGATTCGTGAATGGTTATGTTCATTGCCAGAAGGTCAATCCCATACTGGCTGTCATGCAATTCGTGTTCTTCAATGGACTCTATTGCCCCGGTAATGTGCTCCAACGCTCGATTCAATAAAATCCGTGTCCCACTCAGGGAGGTTGTCCTTGTCGCTAAGATAAGGTCTGTTTTCCCATCCTCGATACTGTGTTCGGCATAAATGCAACCACAATCCTTCATTTGTTCTTTGGACTTTTCAATTGCATTTATGGCTTTGTAAGTATGATACTTGGCTAGGTTGATATTTTCTTTTGAAATTGCCTTCCTGGTCTCTGCTTTTACATAATCCATATTAGAGGTGGCATACTCGCAAGCCTTATCTACCTTGAAGGAAGGAAACAAGATCATTATGGCAATTGCCAAAAGGGAATGGTTCTTCATAATGTAGGCCGTTTACCGTTGTTGAATTTGGGTGTGATAACATTGGTAAAAGTACTCAGAGAATGAGGTTGCCACCTATTTTTTTCGATAGAAGGTAGGGAGTTTCGTATAATTTGGACAACCTGTAAAATAGTGGGGTTGAATGGTTATATATTTTAACATTTTAAGCATTTCAACGATAAAATTTTTTATATTCAAGGCATGGATGATATCGATATAGGCACATATAAGGCAGATTCAGCAACAAAATTGGCGGTATTGCCCACTTATGAGGATTTTGGGCTTGCCGATAAGGAACTGAAAAAAGATCTGGTAAGGATTCGGAGGGAACTTGGCGATTTTCAAGATACCATATATGCCTATGGTAAATATAGCGTTCTGGTATGTTTACAGGGTATGGATACCTCTGGAAAGGATAGTCTTGTGAGGGAGGTCTTCAAGGACTTTAATGTTAGGGGTGTTGTAGTGCATAGCTTTAAGGTGCCTACATCCCTTGAATTGAAACATGATTTTCTGTGGAGGCATTATATCGCACTTCCTGCAAAAGGGAAATTCGGGATTTTTAATCGTACCCATTATGAGAACGTCTTGGTTACCCGTGTGCATCCCGAATATATTTTGGGCGAGAATATTCCGGGAATCGGAAAGGTCTCTGATGTTGATGGGGAATTTTGGGATTCCCGATTCGAACAAATCAATAATTTCGAAAAGCACTTGGTGGATAATGGCACCATCATATTCAAGTTCTTTCTTCACCTTTCCAAGGAAGAACAAAGGCAAAGGCTTCTTCGAAGATTACGATTGGAACAAAAGCATTGGAAATTTTCCCCCGATGACCTAAAGGAGAGGAAATTGTGGGACAAGTATCAGAAGTGCTATGAAGATGCGATACGAAGGACCTCGAAGCCAAAGGCTCCTTGGTTTGTTGTGCCGGCGGACAACAAAAAAGGGGCAAGGCTTATTGTGGCCCATATTCTGTTCGAAACGTTGAAAAAATACGAAGATATAGTAACCCCTGAACTTAATGATGGAATAAAGGCTAATTTAGAGAGCTATAAACAACAATTAGAGAGCGAATGAGATTTTTCAGATTTTTTATATTGGCTGTTCTGGCTACTTGGCAGGTGTATTCCCAATCAGAGGATGAACAACAGCTAAAGGCTATTTACAATGCAGCTTTGACAAATAGTGCATCTTACGATTGGCTCAATTATTTGTCCAATCAGATTGGAGGTAGGCTTTCGGGATCCATCCAGTCACAGCAAGCAGTGGAATACACGAAACTACAATTGGATTCAATGGGTCTTGACCGTGTTTGGCTTCAGCCCGTAATGGTGCCGAAATGGGTTCGGGGCACTCCAGAATTCGCTTATGTGGAGACTGCCCCTGGTATCACAACCGATTTGCCCATATGTGCGTTGGGTGGTTCTGTGGCAACACCCTTACAGGGTATTAAGGCAAATATTGTTGAGGTAAATGGTATTGGGGAACTGAAACTTTTGGGAGCGGGAAAAATATCAGGTAAGATCGTTTTTTTCAATAAACCTATGGATCCAACAGAAGTGGATACCTTTAAATCCTATTCAGGCTGTGTTGGCCAACGCTATTCCGGAGCCATGGAGGCCGTTAAATACGGGGCGGTAGGGGTAATTGTCCGTTCATTGAATCTGAGGTTGGATGATTTTCCACATACAGGGTCAATGGACTATGGTGACACGGAAATCCCAAAACGGATTCCTGCAGCAGCGATCAGTACCAAAGGAGCGGAATTTTTGAGTGCCACACTTAAGTTGAGCCCCAAGGCCAATTTTTATTTTAAGCAAAATTGTAAGGTTTATGAAAAAGATGTCGAATCATACAATGTTATTGGGGAGATCCAGGGAAATAAATATCCCGAAGAGGTAATCGTGGTCGGTGGACATCTGGATTCTTGGGACTTGGGGGATGGTTCCCACGATGATGGTGCCGGTTGTGTCCAAAGCATGGGTGTGCTGCAACTTCTGAAAAAAATAGGGTATCGTCCGAAACGGACTATTAGGGTCGTATTGTTCATGAATGAGGAAAATGGCCTTCGCGGTGGAAAAAAATATGCCGAAATGGTAAGGAACAAGAACGAAAAACATGTTTTTGCATTGGAAAGTGATTCTGGGGGCTTTACACCAAGAGGTTTTTCCTTTGATTGTCCAGAAGCCGATTTTGAACAAGTAGGTCATTGGAGACCGCTATTTGAACCCTATCTTATACATATGTTCGTACGTGGAGGAGGTGGGGCCGATATCGGCCCCTTAAAGGGCGATGGTATTGTATTGGCAGGCCTCCGGCCCGACTCACAACGTTATTTCGACCATCACCATGCAGAGAATGATACTTTTGAACATGTAAATAAAAGGGAATTGGAGCTTGGTACCGCAGCGATGACCAGTTTGGTCTATTTATTCGATAAATATGGGACAGTTTCAAAGCCGTAGTAGTAGGGTGTCGTTGATGGGTGGATAGGTCTCTTCGAATCTTGATGCCTTTCCCCGAACTAATTTGTATATCTTTGCAATTCATTAAAAAATAACGAAAATGCAAGACGGAATCTACGCAAAATTCAATACTTCGAAAGGAGGGATACTTGTTAAACTAACATACGATAAAACACCGGGAACAGTGGGTAACTTTGTTGCCCTGGCAGAGGGTAAACTCGAAAACTCAGCCAAACCTATAGGGGAACCTTATTACAATGGTTTGAAATTCCATAGGGTTATTCCTGATTTTATGGTCCAGGGAGGATGCCCTTTAGGAACTGGTACGGGTGACCCAGGATATAAGTTCGATGATGAATTCCACCCTGATTTGGCCCATGATGCCCCAGGAGTGCTTTCAATGGCCAATGCAGGCCCAGGAACCAATGGGAGCCAGTTTTTCATTACCCATGTAGCTACACCGTGGTTGGATAATAAACATACGGTTTTCGGACATGTGGAAACCGGGCAGGATGTGGTTGATGCAATTGCCCAATCGGATATGATAGAGAGTGTCGAGATTGTAAGGGTTGGAAGTGATGCTGAAAATTGGGATGCCGTAAAGGCTTTTAAGACTTTTGAAAGTTCAAGGGAACAGCGACTTGCAAAGGAAAAGGCAGGGCAAGCAAAGGAATTGGACAAGGTGGCAGCAGGTTTCGATAGGACCCAAAGCGGGCTACGATATAAGATAATCCAAAAAGGAAACGGGGCAAAGGCCGAGTCGGGACAGACTGTTTCCGTACATTACGAAGGGTCCTTGTTGAACGGTCAGGTTTTCGATTCCTCCTACAAAAGAAATGAACCTATAGATTTCAAACTTGGGGTAGGGCAGGTAATCCCGGGATGGGATGAAGGTATTGCCTTATTGCAGGTAGGTGATAAAGCCCGTTTTGTGATTCCGTCGGATTTAGCTTACGGAAGTGCCGGTGCGGGTGGTGTTATACCACCGAACGCTACCCTGATATTCGATGTGGAATTGATGGGTGTCAAATAAGGAACATTCCGTTTATATAGAATAAGAGCCCTGATAACTGGGGCTTTTTTTATGATTTTATATTCTGTGCAGGGTCAAACTGGCAAATAGTAATGAAGGGGGGGAAGTAGTTATAGTTAATAAAATCCCCATATCGTATGTGTAACAACAACGATAAGACCGGATGCCCTGCCCAATGTGGATGCTGTTATTTTTTAGTATTCAGGATACTTGATAAAAGCAGCATAAGGTTAATGAAAAACAAGGATACTAGAACAATCATAAAAGTGGTCATACAAGCGTCTGTTAGTTATGTTATTATAGAGAACATCGTTTGTAGTGTATGATGCCAAAAACTAACCAGGGTTGCGTTGAAAGTTGGAATAAATAAGAAAAATAAATATTTAAGTGGGAAAATATTACAAATAAATACCCCCGATAATCAATCATCGGGGGTATATAAAAAAATTAAAATCGTTGCCTAGTCAATTACCTTCACATTAACGGCGTTTAATCCTTTTTTACCTTGTTGTAGTTCAAATTCCACAACATCACCTTCACGAACTTCGTCGATTAAGCCAGAAATGTGTACAAAATGATCTTCGTTCGAACCATCTTCAGTGATAAAACCGTAACCTTTGGAATCATTGAAGAATTTAACTGTTCCTTTACTCATAATAAAATTATTAAATATTAATTAAAGTGCAAATGTAGGGTTAAAATATTTAATTGTATGATATTTTGCAGGTTATATTTGCGTTAATCCAATCTTTGGTAAAGAATCAGGTCTTATGGTTTTGCCAAATTGTATTTGGTCCAGGCCGTTGGGGCCAGGTGCCATTCTCAAATATGGCTTTATTTCCTTAATGCATTTTTTTAACATTTGCCGTGCATCTTTGGTTGGTGTGGCAAGCAGGGTTCGCAATTACGTATTGGCCATTGCTCCCAGTTGGTAGAGGGGGCACTGTTAATTGTAATGGATCTGGAACCCTTAAGGGTTCTGGGGTTTACGGCCTGAATTATCTTAATCGGTTATTTTTTCAATATTCCCCGAAAATAGTAAAAGATACCGTTTGTGGTTCGGTTGTATTGGTGCAATAAGCACTATCGAACCCGTTTTCGGGGGTTGTTGGGTAGGCTGTCTCGATTTTTCATATGTAATACAATATCCATGAACTTGCTTATTCCCATCACTGTTTTTATATTCGATATTGGTTCAAAGAAAGATGTTTTTATGGATGACACTATAGATTGGGGTGATTTTATAAAAGTGGATATGCGGGTCGCCACGATCATTGAAGTACGTGATTTCCCAAAAGCCAAAAAACCCGCTTACCAATTAAAACTGGATTTTGGAAAGGGGATAGGTGTTAAAAGATCCTCGGCACAGATTACTGGCTTATATGCAAAAGAGGAACTTTTGGGTAAGCAGGTAATCGCTGTGGCCAACTTCCCCAATAAACAAATAGCCGATTTTATAAGTGAATGTCTCGTCTTGGGCGCAGTTGACGGAAAAGAGGTCGTTTTGCTAAAACCGGATTCCCCTGTTCCCAATGGACTGAAAATAGGATGATTCTTTGATAGGATGCCCTGTTGGTAATTCAGGTTTGGGGCTATTTTGGTCTTTATTGTCCGTCTACCCGTTGGGTGTGGGATCAACATTGTTTATTACCCAGGCCATTTTTTTGACCTGGGTAAAGATTCTTTAGGCTTACATCATGTCCCCAAAAAAGATGGCATTCATCAATAATTTATTAGTGCCGTACCAGAAGGCCCTAAAATTGGTATTGTCGGTAAAGATGATCACCCGGCCTTGGCCGATTTTTTTCACCGTAAAAGGCACGGAGCCTTTAAGAAGTTCCAGGTTCTCTTCTGAAATATATCCGCTTAATAATGGGGATTTGGTATACTGGATAGGATTGTTGAAGCTGTTCTTGTCGGGTTCTATATAAATATTGGTATTGCGGAATAAGGCAAGCTTGTCATTCTTGTATCCGAAATTAATGGGGTGTGACCGGTCTAGTTTTGCTTCGAAAATGGCTCCTCCGGTAACTTGGGCCCCTTTAAAAGCCTTCTTTTTCACAAAGGGTATTTTTTTGGCGGTCAACGAATCCTTTCGGAACTTCAGTGTAACGATTTTATTTTTATCTAGCCATTCGGCGATATTCCTATAACCAATCAATGTCCCTCCCCTTTTGACCCAGGCCATTAATTTTCCAGCATTCTTTTCACTGATTTCCTTACTGCTCCAAGAGCTTGTACTGGGGATGATCAGATCAGTGTATTTGTCCAGGTCCAAGGTGTTAAAGTAGGATATGTCCAGTTTTACCAACGGGATGTTGTAGCGTGTATCGAATAAATGCCAGATTTCACCTGCATCATAAGAACGGATGCCTTCACCCACTAAAATAGCAACTTTTTGTTTTTTGACAGTGCTGAAACCATTACTTCCTAAATCGATTCCCTTGGTATGGCCTGTGCCAACAGCAGTGATCTGTAATTGACTTTCCTGTGCTACTCCTTTTAGGAAAGCGTACAGTTCCTCCGTGTCCAAATCCTGGTTTTTTGCGGGTATCATGATAGTACCGTAATCAAAGGATCTGCCTTCTATGGTAAAGGGGGATTTGGCGACCTTGGCCCTTATACCTTTCTCTAGGATTTTGTTCAGTGCCTTGGGAGTGTAATACTCATTCCATTCGAACAGATAGGCGTATGTGCTTTTGCCGGTAACCTTTCCGGTCAAGGGCTTAAGGTCTGTTATCTCCGCTCCGGCATATGACATGTTGCCTTGCTCGGTATAGTCGACATTGAAGGCCAGGGGGAGTGTCCATGCTGAAATATCATAAAAAATGCTATCGGTAAACGAAGTGCGTTTTTCGAACATGGCCTTGATCAATCCGTGGTTTTTTTGGTTCAGGGGCACAACATAACTACTCCCTTTTTTATAACTTTTCCCATTAATCGTGGCATCATCTGCCAAGGCGTTGAATTTTATTTTGTGTCGGTTTAGGATTTCTGCCAAATGCCAGCTTTTTGCCGCATCCTTATTGTCCCCAAAAACAATCGATCTTGACTTGGTTTTTTTGGCTTCGGTCCTTGCCCCGTTAAAAAAGTCACGTTGATAGTCCAATAACTTAACCCTCATGTTATTGGCGGCCTCAATGGTTGATAGGGCCGTTGTAAATTGATTTCGAATGGTGAAGGGAAAGGTCAACAGCCCGTTTTCGGATTCCTGTACATGGCCTCTTGAGCTACCCTGTTCGAACAGAATGCCAATACCCCCGTTAACATCGGGGAAAGTAGAGGCTTTGCCGTAGAAGAAATCGTCATAATCTTCCTCTGAATAATATAACGAGCCGATCTTGTCCAAGGCCTTGGCATGGTAAGTGCCGATTTCAGCGGTCAATTCCTGATTGGTCTTGGGGGTCAATGGATGTACCCTTGTGGGTTCTCCCGGTTGGAAAAAGAAGGTGGAATTAGTGCCCATTTCATGATGGTCCGTAAGGATGTTGGGCTTCCATTTGTGAAAACTCTGGATGCGTGCCCTGCTTTCGGGAAGTTGCACAGGTAACCAATCCCGGTTCATATCAAACCAGTAGTGATTGGTTCTTCCGCCGGGCCATACCTCATGATATTCCCTTTCGTTATTGTCGGACACCAGATTGATGCTCTTGTTCGTATTGGCCCAGTAGGCAAAGCGTTGTAATCCATCAGGGTTGAAAGAAGGGTCTAAGAGGATGACCATGTGGTTCAAAAGTTCCTCGATATCCGGGCCTTTGGCAGCGGCCAAGTAATAGGCATATGCCAATGCGGCGTTGGAACCGCTTGCTTCATTACCGTGTATTGAAAACCCTTGGTAGACTACCACTGGCATGTTGCCCGTATTGAGGGCATTACTGTTGTTTTCGGTCAGGGCTATATGGTTCTCCCTGATCGTATTGATGTTCCTATGGTTCTTAGGGGAGGTGACCGTTAGTAATAATATAGGCCTACCTTCAAAAGTTGCCCCTCTGTTTTCCAAAGTGATCCTGTCACTTTTTTCAGCCAGTATCTGCATATAGTACACCAACTTGTCGTGGGTCACATGCCATTCGCCAACTTCATGGCCAATTATCTCCTTTGGGGTGGGGATGTCTTGGTCGTAGGAAATAGTCTGTGGAAGGTAATAGTCAAGGCCAATAGGGTTTTGGGGAAAAGTACCTAAGGAAACCAGTAGGAGGATAATCGACAGTGAATTTTTCATATATGTTTAATTAGCTTTTGCTAAAAGTAAAAAAATAACCTCGGAAATCGGGGTTATTTTCATAAAGTATTTATCTTAAGCCTTATATGTCATCAAAATCAACATCGGTAAAATTCCCTGTTGGTTCTGTTTCGCTATTTTCATGAAATTCCTCTTTTTTAAAATCTTTTTGATGTCTTTCCGAGATAACTTCGGTTCCTTTTTCCTGTATAATGAAATCCATCATTTCATCTACATTTTCCTTAAAGGCAGTGAAATCTTCCTTGTACAGGTATATCTTGTGTTTCTTATAATGGAAAGAGCCGTCATCATGAGTGAATTTCTTGCTTTCCGTGATTGTAAGATAATAATCACCAGCCTTGGTACTCCTTACATCAAAGAAGTATGTTCTTCTTCCGGCCCTCAATACCTTGGAGTGTATCTCTTCCTGGTCTATTAATTCTTTGTCGCTCATTTTTCAAGTTTATAGTTATGTGAAAATAGTGTCCAATCCTCAAAATTGAAAAAAAAAAGCGTATATAACAACAATAATGTTAGTTTTCTTTTTCAGATAGTTGGTGTAGGAAGAGTTCCTTGTAATAGCCATCTACATTGTTCAATTCCTCATGGGTGCCCGACTGTAATAATGCACCTTTGTCCAAGACCAATATTTTATCGGCATTTTTGGCTGAAGAAACCCTGTGGCTCACGATAATGGTTGTTTTGCCTTTGGATATTTTCTGCATATTGTTCAAGATGGTCTCTTCGGTCTCAGTATCGACGGCCGAAAGACAATCGTCGAATAGATATATTTCAGGGTCTTTCAAAAAGGCCCTGGCAATTGAGATCCGTTGTTTCTGGCCACCACTTAGGGTAATGCCACGTTCACCTAATACAGTATCATATTGTTTTTTGAACTCTATGATGTTATCGTGTACCACAGCACTTTTTGCAACCTCGATTACCGCATCATCCGTGGCATTGGCATTGCCGAATTTTATATTGTCCTTGATGGTGTCCGAAAATAAAAATGCATCTTGGGGAACGACCCCGATCGCTTTGCGCAAACTATATAGGTTCAGTTTTTTGATAGGGATGCCGTCGATGATTATTTCACCAGAGCTGACATCGTAAAACCTGGTGATCAAGTCGAGTATGGTGGACTTTCCTGATCCGGTTTTCCCCAGAAAGGCAACGGTTTGCCCTTCTTCTATCGTGAAGGAAATATTTTTTAGGGCTTCGATATTGGTATTTCCATAGGTATGGCTGACATTCCTGAATTCTATTTTGCCCTTTATCGGGGTGTCTTCCTTTATTTCACTTATGATCTGGGATCCTTCGTTTAAAAACTCATTAATTCTTTTCTGTGACGCTTCCGCACGTTGGATGATCGATGTAAGCCAACCCACAACGGCAACAGGCCAAGTCAACATGTTCACATAAAGTACAAATTCCGCAATTACACCTACCGATGCAATATCCCCGTTTATATATTGATGGCCCCCAATATAAATAACAAAAATATTACTGATTCCTATGAGCAGTATCATTAAGGGAAGGAACCACGCATTTACCTTGGCGAGATCCATACTCTTCTCTTTTCCTTCCAAGGCAAGCATTTCCAGTTCCCTGTTGATCTGTGGTTCTATGGCATAGGCCTTGATTACCGATACACCGGAGAAAACCTCTTGGGTAAATGTGGAAAGGGTAGATAGGTACTCTTGTACCCTTGTACTGCGCTTATGTATTATTTTGTTTATTTGGTATATAAGTATCGAAAGTACGGGCAGCGGAATCAAGGTGTAGGCAGCCAATGTTGGGGCGGTAAAGAACATTATGGGGATAATGCACGCAAATAGGGTTATGGTGTTTATGCCGTACATCAAAGCAGGGCCCGAATACATACGGACCTGGCCGACATCCTCGCTGATCCGGTTCATTAAATCGCCGGTTCGGTTTTTTTTGTAAAAATCCAAACTTAAAGATAGGTAGTGGTCAAAGATCTCGTTTTTAAGGTCGTATTCGATATGGCGGGAGACGTAAATAATGGTCTGCCTCATTAGAAAAGTGAAAAAGCCCGATAGCAGTGCAGCCCCTACAATGATCAGGATAAACCCCAAAAGATGTTCCTTGGCCATTTCCTGGGTAATTTCACCCTTGATAAAGTTCTCTACGGTGGTGATCGATTTTTGCACATAGGAGGGCATGATCAATTGGAAAACCTTGGCAACTATGGTAATAATAACCCCTATCAGGAGTTTTGGCCAATATTTTTTAAAATATTTATTTAGATGCCTGAGTTCTTTCATAAAGCCGTCCAACTGAATGGTTCCGTCGTAATCGGACCATTCGCCAAAGATAGAAGTTTGACTTAAAACCACATGTTATAATATCTATAAATAAGAGAATAGTTGCAATAGGGCCCAAAGATTGAAAAATGATTTCTATTTTTGCGGCTTAGAATGTAAACCAATCTTAAAAAAGTTCTTCGAAATGCTTACAAGAAGGCACATACGCATAAAAGTGATGCAATGTATATATGCATTGACCCAATCAAAGGATGATTCCCTTGAGAAACAGGAGGTATTTTTAAAAGTAAGCATAGAGAACATGTACTCGCTTTATTTGCTGATGCTCAGTTTGTTGATTGAGATCCGGCAATTGGCAGAAGACAAGGTTAAGATGTCCCCTAAAAAGTATTTGGCCACTGATGCCGATACATTTCCGGACAACCAAAAGTTCATAAATAATAAATTGCTTTTGCAATTGGCCAATAACGGAAGGTTAAAGGAGGCATTGGAGAAGAAAAACCTGAAGAACTGGTATTTGAACGAGGAATATGTAAAGCTGATCTATAAAGAGATTATAGGTAGCGAAGCGTATCTCGGCTATATGAAGACACCCTCTAGGACCTATAAGGAGGATAAAGAGCTGATAATAGGTTTGTTCAAGGGGATTATAGCCCCTAATGGGAAGATATACGATTACCTTGAGGATGATAAGTTGACTTGGGTAGATGATATCCCTATTGTAAATACCTTTATCTTAAAGCAATTCAAGAAAGTAAGGGAGGACCAGAATGAATCCTATTTCTTGCCAAAGTTGCTGAAGGATGATGAGGATATGGTGTTCGCCAAGAGTCTGTTGACCAAAACCTTATTGAACAATGGTAAATGGGAAAAGGAGATCGAGGGTAAAACACCGAACTGGGATAAGGACCGTATAGCGGATATAGATTCGATATTGTTGAAAATGGCAATATGTGAATTGTTGAACTTCCCCTCCATTCCCGAAAAAGTGACCATCAATGAGTTTTTGGAGATCGCAAAGGAATATTCGACCCCTAAGAGTAGTATTTTCATAAACGGTATACTCGATAAATTAGTGAAGGAATACAAAGCCGAGGGAAAACTAAACAAGGTAGGGCGTGGACTATTATAAATTAATTCTTTAATTTTGGGTCGAATTAAAATTTTTTATCAATGAAAAGAGCTGTTTTAGGTTTGGGCTTGTTCGTTTTGTCAGGGCTTGTTTCCTGTAAGGAAAATGCCTCCAGCAAAGTAAAGGAGGATAATGTAGCTACTGCCGCTGAGCGTGATGAAGCCGCTAAGCACTTACCCGTAATGGTATTTGACAAGGTCGAGCATGATTTTGGGACAATCACCCAAGGAACACCACAAGAGACTGTTTTCAAATTCACCAATACAGGTGATGCCCCTCTGGTTATTACCAAGGCTTCCAGTAGCTGTGGATGTACAGTTCCGGATCCGCCAAAAGATCCAATTGCCCCAGGGGAACAAGGGGAATTGAAGGTTAAATACAATGGGGCCGGACAAAATCAGGTGACAAAGACCATTACCGTATTGGCAAATACGGCCAAGGGCAATGAGATGTTGAAGATAAAGGCTTTCGTCAATAAAAAAGGAGCAGCGCCATTAGGCCCTGTCAAATGAGTAACATAATAATATAGATATAATGGGAAGTGGAAGTATAATGGATTTTTTACCGATGATCCTCATTTTTGTGGTGGCATATTTTTTTATGATCCGGCCGCAAATGAAAAGGCAAAAGGATGAAAAAAAGTTCGTGGCAGAATTAAAGAGGGGCGATCGCATTGTTACAAAAAGTGGATTGCATGGCAAAGTGGTTGAGTTGAACGATAAGGATTTTTCGTGCGTCATTGAAACAATGGCCGGGAAATTGAAATTTGATCGTTCTGCGATTTCCTTGGAAATGAGCAAAAAGTTAAATCCTCCCCCGGCAAAAAAATAAAGTTACACTTTAATGGATCTGCAAAAGAGCCAATGGTTTCGACCCATTGGCTCTTTTGTTTTGTAGGGGCTATATATCGCATTTGTGGTCCTTTGGTGATTGGAGCCCCATTTTACCCTTATAAAGGGGTTGGCGTCAAACCTATTTGGACCCGTTCGCCAACCTATAACAGTTTATCATAATAACAAAACACCTCTGATTTAATTAGGATGTAATGTTCATGGACTTACATTTTTTTTGCGGTCAACTCACATATCTTAATGATAACGGCAACGGCCTTGAGCATGCTCTCAACAGGGACGTACTCGTATTTTCCATGAAAATTATGTCCACCTGCAAAAATATTCGGACAGGGAAGCCCCATGAAACTCAGTTGTGAACCATCTGTCCCCCCTCTGATGGGTTTTATGATCGGTGTGACCCCGGTTTTCTCCATCGCTTCTTTGGCTATCTCGACAATATGGAAAACGGGTTCAACCTTTTCACGCATATTGAAATATTGATTCTTTATTTCGAGTTGGACACAAGAGCCATAAATAGTATTTAATTTTTTGGTGATCTGTATGAGTAGTTCTTTCCTTTTCCCGAACTTATCTTTGTCATGGTCCCTAATGATCAATTCAAATTCGGCATGTTCTATTTCGCCTTTGAGATGGTGTATATGGAAGAAACCTTCTCTGCCCGTTGTGTTCTGCGGGGTTTCCTCAGGGGGTAGGATTCCTATGAATTCGTTGGCAATACTAATGGCATTGATCATTTTGCCTTTTGCATAACCAGGGTGTACGCTTTTGCCCGTTATTGTCACTTTGGCACTTGCCGCATTGAAATTCTCATACTCCAATTCCCCGATTTGACTTCCATCCATGGTATAGGCCCAATCCGCACCGAATTTCCCCACATCGAATTTATGCGCGCCCCGACCAATTTCCTCATCGGGGGTGAAGCCCACCCTTACCTTACCGTGTTTTATTTCAGGATGGTGGACCATATATTCCATGGCGGTCACGATTTCGGCAATGCCTGCTTTATCGTCAGCACCAAGCAAAGTAGTGCCATCGGTCGTAATCAGGGTTTGGCCTTTGTATTGTAATAGGTCATCAAAATAATCGGGGGAGAGGATAATGTTTTTTTCTTTGTTCAGGGTAATATCCTTGCCATCATAGTTCTTGATGATTTGAGGGTTTATATTTTTGCCATTATAGTCAGGGGAAGTGTCAAAATGGGAAATAAAACCTATGGTCGGGACCTCCTTTTCCACATTGCTGGGTAGGGTGGCCATTATATAGGCGTTTTCATCAATGCTCACCTCTTTTAGCCCAATACGTTCAAGTTCATAGGCCAGTTCCATGGCGAGGTTCCATTGTTTCTCGGTACTTGGGGTGGTTTTTGAATTGGGGTTGCTTTGTGTGTCGATTTTTACGTAACCCAAAAAACGGTCGATAAGTTGTTGCATGGATTTTTTGTTTGTCCAAAAATACGATTTTGTTTATTTGCCAAGCTTATAATCCATATAGATTTGGTTTCCGGGTTCCTTATCGGCTTTTCCATTTTACAATTGACTACTTGTATTGGTTTAAAGCCAATGGCCCTACATTGTGAAGAGGGCTATTTGATTCCCTTGGCCCGTTTTATATCATTTTTTGGCAACCTCCAAGAGTGGTGTGTAAGTTGTTGCATAAACTTTATGTGTCTTTAGTTTTATGGATAATTATTAGTATTTTGCCCCTATATTCTTATGATTGAAATAGTATGTTGAAAAGAAGACCATTGTTTCCGCTCTTTTTGGTTTTCATGATTTCTGTACCTACCCTAAAGGCTCAGGATGATTGTATCCTTGGTGTGGGTATTACACCCGATTCCACCTTGATCGGTGTTTTTCAGCTAAATAAAGGACAAATAGAGAAAATGAGGAATTGGAGTGCCGAATTGAAATACAGGAATGAACTGTTAAACAGACAAGCGGATAATCTCTTGAGAAGATCCCCACAGACCTCTCCTGCGGAATTAGGTGTTTTGGCAAAAGAATACAAGGTAATCAGTGATAGTGTGGTAATGGTCCAACGTTTGATCGATATGCGGACCCTGAAAGTATTCAATGATAAACAATACAAACTTTATCTTAGTCTTTGTAAAGAGGCATATCGGCGACCCTATAGGGTAGTTCCTACGAATTACAGGGACAGCGTTCCCGATAAATGATATTAACTTGAATGTGTTGACAAATTTGGGCAGGTAAGCCTGATTACTTGTATTGAGTTTGTACTTTTGTATAAATTCCTTATGTAATCCATGTACAAACTACTAGTCCGTCCGATTCTTTTTTTAATAGACCCTGAGAAAGTCCACCATATAACTTTTTCAATCCTACGGTTCTTAGGTAAATTAGGGTTCACAAGACTGTATAAATCGGTTTTTGTCTTAGAGGACAAAGCATTGGGTAAGGAGGTTTTCGGATTGAAGTTCAAGAACCCTGTAGGGCTTGCGGCCGGTTTCGATAAAGATGCTGATTTGTTCAATGAACTTTCCGATTTCGGATTCGGTTTTGTGGAAATAGGGACACTTACCCCCAAACCCCAAAGCGGTAACCCCAAGAAACGGATATTTAGGCTAAGGGCAGACAAAGCACTCATAAACCGTATGGGGTTTAACAATAAGGGGGTCTTTGATGCTGTTGAACGCCTAAAAAAGAAACATAATGTAATTGTCGGGGGAAATATCGGTAAGAACAAGGTGACACCCAATGCAGAGGCCATTAAGGATTACCTGATTTGTTTTGATGCACTTTTCCCCCATGTTGATTATTTTGTGGTGAATGTTAGTTCCCCCAATACCCCAGGTCTACGTGAGTTGCAGGACAGGGAGCCTTTGACGGCTTTGCTGAGGGAACTTAAAAAAGAGAATACCAAAATAGCGGCCACAGATCCTAATTTGTCCGAAAAACCTATTCTGTTGAAAATAGCACCTGATCTTTCCGATGCACAATTGCTCGATATCATCAAAATAGTCAAAGATACGAAGATAGATGGCGTTATTGCCACGAATACTACCATTGCAAGGAAGGGGTTAAGGTCCTCCATCTTCCTTGTGGAGGAAAAAGGAGGATTAAGTGGTAGGCCGGTCAAGGGTCGAAGTACGGAAGTGATTCGTTTTTTGGCAGAAAAAAGCAATAAGGCATTTCCTATCATTGGTGTGGGGGGCATCCATTCTGCCGAGGATGCCATAGAGAAGTTGGAAGCAGGTGCGGATCTAGTGCAATTATATACCGGCTTTATTTATGAAGGTCCTTCCTTGATCAAAAAAATCAACAAAGCTCTTTTGGACAGGAGTTAGGTACCTGGTCGGCATAAAGGGTTTGCCCCGGGCCGAACAAAAGGGTCAAATACATTATCAATCCTATTCCAATCGGCTTTTGTTTAAAAACATGGAAAGGTTTTGGGAAAACTTTTCTATGTTTGAATTTATATTTTCGGTTTTAACCCCTCGTGCCATTGAATTATGATGCCCTTTCGACTTTTGTCCTAGCTTCCGCTGTATTGGCGATAACCCCTGGCCCCGATGTTATCTACGTCTTGATGCAGAGTGTCGTAAATGGCAAAAAATACGGTTTGGCTACAGCAGGTGGTTTGGTCTCTGGCTGTTTGGTCCATACATCCCTTTTGGCCTTTGGGGTATCTGCGGCCATAAAGGAAAGTGAACTGTTTTTCTTTCTTATAAGACTTTTTGGGGCCCTGTACCTATTTTATTTGGCATATCAAGTCTTTAAGAGTGATGGCCAATTGCAATTGTCAGATATGAAAATGCCGAAAAAGGGGTTTATGGAGTTGTTTAAGCAGGGTTTTTTAATGAATGTCCTCAACCCGAAGGTGGCGTTATTTTATTTAGCTTTCTTCCCAGGCTTTCTTTATAGTGAGACCCTGGATACGGTAATCCAATTTTATGTACTGGGCTTGATGTTCATGTTGGTTGCATTCGTGGTCTTTGGTCTTGTCGCTATACTATCGGGGTCTATTTCTGCATATATAAAAAGACATTCCAATATTGGTTCTGTATTGAAATGGCTTCAGGTCCTTGTATTTGTCGGGATAGGACTATTTATATTATTATCGAATAAATAACAGTAATTTTGGGAAGCTCTGAAAGCCATAAAATGACCGATAAGGTAAAGATAATAGAATGTCCAAGGGATGCCATGCAAGGAATCAAGGATTTTATCCCTACGGGGGAAAAGGCGAGGTATATACAGTCCTTGCTCGGATGTGGTTTTGACACTCTTGATTTTGGAAGCTTCGTTTCCCCCAGGGCCATACCCCAAATGGTAGATACCGCAGAAGTACTTTCTTTGTTGGACCTGTCCCGGACCACTACCAAATTATTGGCCATTGTCGCCAATGTAAGAGGGGCTATAGCTGCCAGCGGACATGGTCATATAGATTATCTGGGATATCCGTTTTCAATATCGGAGAATTTCCAAATGCGTAATACCCATAAGACCATTGCCCAGTCGGTCGAAACATTAAGGGAAATCCTGCATATAGCAGAGGTCAATGGCAAGCAGGTGGTCACTTATGTCTCTATGGGGTTCGGAAATCCCTATGGCGACCCATGGAATGTCGGTATCGTGGGGGAATGGACGGAAATATTGGCCGAAATGGGTGTGCGTATTCTGTCGCTGTCCGATACTGTGGGTACTTCAACTTCTGGTAATATCGAATATTTATTCTCCAATTTGATTCCCAAATACCCTGATATTGAATTTGGGGCCCATTTGCATACGACACCTGCTGGATGGCACGAAAAGATAGAGGCGGCATTTAGGTCTGGCTGTAGAAGGTTCGATGGGGCCATACAGGGTTTTGGAGGCTGCCCCATGGCCAAGGATGAACTGACAGGGAATATGCCTACTGAAAAAATGCTTTCCTTTTTCACGGCAAAAAAAGTCGATACCAATGTATGTTGGATGACGTTCGAGGCAGCCCACAATAAAGCATCAGAGCTCTTTTCCCAATATCATTGAGGCATGGAGTGATCTATATCCCCCGTTGGATGCATGCCTTGGGATTCGGATATTAACTCATATAGCTCCTCCTTCAGGTAAATTAAAAGTAGTATATTTGCCTGCAATTAATCCTTAATTGCATGGAAGCCCAACAAAATAAAATTCTCGGGGAAGGTTTAACGTATGATGACGTACTACTTGTACCTGCATTTTCAGAAGTATTGCCCAGAGAGGTAAATATCAAGTCAAAATTCACAAGGAATATTACGATCAATGTACCCATTGTCTCTGCGGCCATGGACACGGTTACCGAATCCAGAATGGCCATTGCCATCGCCCAAGAGGGCGGTATAGGTGTATTGCACAAAAATATGACCATTGAACAGCAGGCGATGAAAGTCCGCAAGGTGAAACGTGCCGAGAGTGGGGTAATCCTAGATCCCGTGACCTTGCATTCTACGGGTTTGGTCAAGGATGCCAAGGCCTATATGAAGGAATTCGGTATCGGGGGTATCCCAATCATTGATGATGGGGGGAAGCTGATCGGTATCGTTACGAATCGTGACCTTAGGTTTGAAAAAGATAGCGAAAGGCCGATTACAGAGGTAATGACCTCGAAAAATTTAGTGACTGTTGGGGAAGGGACTTCCTTGGAACAGGCCGAGGATGTCTTTCAGGAAAGTAAAATAGAAAAACTTCCCATAGTGGATCCGGACAATAAATTGATTGGTCTTATTACTTTTCGGGATATTGCCAAATTGACCCAAAAACCCAGTGCCAATAAAGATCAGTATGGCCGACTACGGGTTGCCGCCGCCTTAGGGGTCACTGACGATGCTGTTGACCGTACGGAGGCCTTGGTGGAGGCCGGTGTTGATGCTGTTGTTGTCGATACGGCCCATGGTCATACCAAAGGGGTCGTCTCTGTGCTTAAAAAAGTAAAAAAGAAGTTTCCACAATTGGAAGTTATAGTGGGTAATATAGCAACAGCTGAAGCCGCCAAGTATTTGGTCGAGGCAGGTGCCGATGCCGTAAAAGTAGGGATAGGGCCAGGTTCTATCTGTACAACAAGGGTGGTTGCAGGAGTTGGTTTTCCCCAATTCTCTGCTGTTCTTGAGGTTTCAGGGGCAATTAAGGGCAGTGGTGTTCCTGTCATAGCCGATGGTGGTATCCGATATACCGGGGATATTCCCAAAGCAATTGCGGCAGGAGCCGATACGGTTATGTTAGGGTCTTTGTTGGCCGGCACAAAGGAATCTCCTGGGGAAACTATAATTTATGAGGGAAGAAAGTTTAAATCATATCGGGGTATGGGTTCTGTGGAAGCTATGAGGAAAGGTTCCAAAGACCGTTATTTTCAAGATGTTGAGGATGATATCAAGAAATTGGTCCCGGAAGGCATCGTTGGGCGAGTGCCTTACAAAGGTGAACTGTATGAGAGCATCCATCAGTTTGTAGGGGGTCTTCGTGCAGGTATGGGATATTGTGGCGCAAAGGATATCGAGGCCTTAAAGGAAAAAGGAAGGTTTGTCAAGATCACTGCCAGTGGAATAAACGAGAGCCACCCACACGATGTGACCATTACAAAGGAATCCCCCAATTATAGCCGATAGGTTATTAGGGGTATTGGAATAAAAAAAAGAGCTGTTAAAAAAACAGCTCTTTTTTTATTGTTTAAACGAATTATCATTTGCTTTGGCCACTATAGGCCTCCCAATCTTTTTCCAGATAGATATCATCCCCGAAATATCTTGCGATATTTAGGAAAGGTTCGGGTTTTTGATAGCCTGGTACAGGGGAGAGCATATTCAATTCCTCATCGAGGAATATTGTGGTCGGGTAACTCATTCGCCCCTGCATCAATGCAGCCGCGAACTCATGGTACCCTTTTTTCCCAGAGGGTACGAAATTATAGGTCTGACCTTTGAACTCTATGGGTTCCTTGCCTTCACCATCCATTTTGATCATATAGAAATTCTCGGCCATATAGGCCGCTACATCGGGATTTTGAAAGGTGTCCCTGTCCATTTTTTTACACCACCCACACCAATCGGTATAGACATCGATAAAGATTTTCTTTGGGTTCTTGTCGGTCTGTGCGCGTTCTACGGCTTGTTCCCAGCTCATCCATTCAACATCCTGGGCATTTCCAAGGAAAGAGAATAAGCCTAGGAAAAGGAAGAGTGAAAACTTATATAAGGGAGTCATACTTGGTTTCATTATAAGTGGTTTTGTGTCTTGGTCGAACTATCGCTACAAAGGTAACGATTATTTCCCACCTTTATTTCCCGGCTATTTCTACTTTGGGCGTACTAAAGAGGTCCTTTACGTCCACTTGGTTCCTGGTCAGGTCGTCAAATGATTCACGTTCGCGGATCAGAACGGCCTTCCCGTCGTGCCAAAGAACCTCGGGTGGGCGAAACCTTGAGTTGTAATTACTGGCCATGCTAAAACAATAGGCCCCGGCATTTTTAAAGCATAGGATATCACCTTCGGAGATTTCATTGATCCTGCGGTTGTTTCCGAAAGTATCCGTTTCACAGATATAGCCAACCACAGAGTAGTAACGTTTGCGGCCATTCGGGTTTGAGATGTTCCCGATCGTATGGTTGGCCCCGTACAACATGGGTCTGATCAAGTGGTTGAACCCGGAATCAACACTGGCGAAAACCGTAGAGGTAGTTTGTTTGATAACGTTGACCTTGGCCAAAAAATAACCGGATTCGCTCACCAAAAATTTACCGGGTTCAAATGCCAATGTTAATTCCTTGCCATATTCCTTACAAAATGTATTGAATCTATTTGTTAGCTTTTTGCCCAATTCCTTAACGTTTGTTTCAATATCCCCTTCTTTGTAGGGAACCTTAAAGCCACTTCCAAAATCGATAAAATCTAGATTCTTGAATTTTTTTGCTGTTTCGAATAGGATTTCGGATGCATATAGGAAAACTTCGATATCCAAGATATCACTACCTGTATGCATATGGATACCATTGATGTTCATTTGTGTCAATTCGACAATACGTAGTAAATGTGGGATTTGATGAATACTGATTCCGAATTTTGAATCGATATGTCCTACGGAGATATTCGAATTGCCCCCGGCCATAACATGTGGGTTTATGCGGATGCATACTGGGGTTTTGGGATGCTTGCTGCCAAATTGCTCAAGTACGGATAAGTTATCGATATTTATTTGTACCCCTAGTTTGGCGGCTTCCTCGATCTCTTCCAAAGAGACCCCGTTCGGGGTGAATATTATTGATTCCGGTTCGAAACCAGCCAATAACCCGAGTCGCACTTCTTGAATGGATACGGTGTCCAGACCACTGCCCAAGCTGTTCATTAAGCGTAAAATGGATATATTGGATAGTGCTTTTACGGCATAATTCAAACGTAGCCGTCCAACACCTTTGAAGGCATTTGTCAATCTATTGAATTGGGAAACGATTTTTTCTGAATCATATATATAGACTGGGGCGCCATATGTTTTGGCGATTTTCAATAAATCAACATTCTTCATGTTATTCCTTTAATTGGGTTTTGGCAAAACTAGGGTACTATTTCGGTTTGGACAAGAAAACCACCGTTTGCTTTATAAATAAAACATAATGTTGTATATGAAACACCTATACTACTTGGTTATATTTGCGGTAATGCCGGTCGAATTGTATTTTTAGCTAAAAAAAATCATGCAATTACCTTTGTTCCCTTTAAAATCGATTTTTTTCCCAGGAGAGACCGTTCCGCTTCATATTTTTGAGGAAAGGTATAAGCAATTGATCAAAGACTGCCGTAAAGAGGCGATTACCTTTGGTATCCCTGTCTATATCAACGATGGAATGGCCTATGGTACCGAGGTGCAATTGGTGGATGTGGTGAACACGTATGGGGAAGGTGAGATGGATGTGGTATGCGTGGGCCGACAGGTTTTCAGGATATTGTCCTTTCAGGATAAAATGGAAGGAAAATTATATGCTGGTGGTGAAGTTGAATTTTTAGAGGACATTTATGATGCCACTGAGGAGATGAAAATAGGGGTGTTGGGTAAAATAAAGGTGCTCTATGATCTTATGGATATTCCTTTTAAGGCCATGCCAGTGGATAAATTCAATATATTCGGATTGATACATAAGATCGGACTTTCCTATGGGCAGGAATACCAGGTTCTACAAATGGTCAGGGAAAGTGAGCGATTGGCATTTATCAATTCCCATTTGTTGACTACCATTGCTGTGTTGAAAGAGGTGGGTAGGACAAAAGATACCATAAAAATGAACGGGGACTTCAAGAATTTTGACCCTTTGGATTTTGAGGATTTTAAAATACAATAAATCACGGCAAATTCATTAGGGTAAATCCTGTGTGTTTCCTACATTTGTTTACGAACAGATAAGTAGCTTAATATGAACCTTCACGAATATCAGGGAAAAGAGATTTTAGCAAGTTTTGGTGTGCGTATACAACGTGGTATTGTGGCACATAGCCCCAAGGAAGCTGTTGCGGCAGCCAAACAATTGACAGGGGAGACAGGAACAGGATGGCATGTCATTAAGGCACAGGTGCATGCAGGTGGCCGCGGTAAAGGCGGTGGTGTGAAACTGGCGAAGAACCTTAAGGAGGTGGAGGATATTGCGGATAGTATCATTGGCATGAACCTTGTTACTCCCCAGACCTCGGCCGAAGGAAAGAAAGTCCATCAGGTTTTGGTTGCTGAGGATGTCTATTATCCCGGTGATAGCGAAACCAGTGAATTTTACATGTCCGTATTGTTGGACCGTGGTAAAGGCCGTAATATGGTCATGTACTCTACGGAAGGGGGAATGGATATTGAGGAAGTGGCCGATAAGACACCGCATTTGATTTTTACCGAGGAGGTTGATCCCACAACAGGGCTTCTTCCCTTTCAAGCCCGAAAGATCGCATTCAACCTGGGCTTGTCCGGTACTGCCTTTAAGGAAATGACCAAATTTGTCACGGCATTGTATAGGGCCTATGTCGAAAGTGACTCGAATATGTTCGAGATCAATCCCGTTTTAAAGACTTCCGATGATAAGATTATGGCCGTTGATGCAAAGGTATCTATAGATGACAATGCTTTGTACCGAAGAAAACAATATGCTGAAATGCGTGATTTGAGGGAGGAGAATCCTATCGAAGTTGAAGCAAGGTCAGTGGGTCTGAGCTATGTTGACTTGGACGGTAATGTAGGTTGCATGGTCAATGGTGCAGGTTTGGCCATGGCTACGATGGACCTTATCAAAATGGCCGGGGGTGAACCTGCCAACTTCTTGGATGTAGGTGGTACCGCTGATGCCAAAAGGGTAGAGGAAGCCTTCCGTATTATTCTTAAAGACCCTGCGGTAAAAGCTATATTGATTAATATATTTGGTGGGATTGTACGTTGTGACAGGGTGGCCCAAGGGGTAGTCGATGCCTATAAGAACATGGGGGATGCCATTAAAGTACCGATAATCGTACGATTACAGGGAACCAATGCCGAATTGGCCAAAGAGATTATCGATAATTCCGGATTGGCCGTGCATTCGGCCGTTCAGTTCCAAGAGGCAGCCGATAAGGTCAAGGAGGTTCTGGGTTAGAAAAAGGACTTGAAAACCATATCCATAAATAAAGGACGATTTTATATCGTCCTTTTTTTTATGGACTCGTTCAAATGTTTTCGGACTATATGGCTTGAGGTTTGGCCGAACCTTAAAAACCTTCCTTTTATATTGATGGACCCTGTTCTTGTTTGTTCCGTAATAGGAGCGGTCGCAATGGCCAAGATCATGTTGAAAAAAAAACCTTGTAACAAACATGGCCCATGGCCGTCTTTCGGGTAATCATCAATTATTCATCAATCAATAAACAAACAGTTCATGGGAAAACCAAGTTTAGTACTTGTAGCTGCAATGCTACTTTTTACAGGGAATATTTTTGCCGATAATCTGGAAAAAGACAACCCTCCGGAACAGCTATCCGCCCAGATTGGCGAACTTTTGGAAAATACGTCCTTTGCCAATGATCATATCGATTTAACGGCCCAACTGGGATTTACCTTGAACAAACAAGGTGAAATCGTGGTCTTATCAGTTGATACGGACCGTCAAGAGATCGGGAATTTTGTAAAGGCAAGGTTGAGTTACCAGAAAATTGAAATTGAAAGTTTCAAGGAGGGTGAAGTATATACAATACCTATCAGGATTGCAGGGGCATAATCCTTAACGGATATGGCTAGATCCTGGGGCCGACATCATGTCGGTCTCAGGATTTTTTTTTGCTATTTGACCGTGTGCCTTTGTTCTTGTATTTCACCGATGAAATATCCGATTTGAAATTTTTATGTTGACCGGTTTTGAAATCCGGTTTTTTTCTAGGGGCTACTATGTTTGTCTTCGTTTTTTTCTTGGAAAGTACGTCGCCCGGGTTTTTGGGGTTTTCCTTGGTCCCCCTTAAATGTATAACAAGTCCGTTAAGGAAGTTGCGAAGTATCTGGTCCCCGCATTCCATATATTTGGGATGGTCCTCATTCCTAAAGAAAGCACCTAGTTCGCTTTTGGTGATATTGAAATCCACCAATTTAAGAATCTCCACGATTTCATCATCCCTTAACATTAAGGCTACCCGGAGTTTTTTGAAGATATCGTTGTTCGTCATGTTTTCAGATTTTTCAATAAGGGTGCAAATTAATGATAGCCAATGGTATTTCAACGGAAAACAATGAAATATTATACGAAAGGGGGGCAATATAAGTTATACCATCCAATATGTTGTGGTTATTGCGAGGGTTTTTGTCCAAATAAGCATATGATGGCCGTTATGGGTCTTCGGTATGGGGTAAATTATTCAATAAGGGATTGACTATGGGTTCACTAAGGGAAAAACTTAGTATACTTTCTGAAATGATAGCCTTTGCAAAGGCAGATGATGGTGTCAAGCCTGGGGAATATCGCTTTCTTTAGAGTGTAACAAGGGAATTAGGGGTTGGGCAGGATGAATTCGAGGCACTTTTTCATGAAGAGGTCGAGCATATTGTCCAGAAAACGGAAGCTGACCGTATTCTGCAGTTCCATAGATTGGTGCTGCTTATGAACGTGGATAAAAAGCAGAAGCTATCGGAGGTCAATCGAATACACAATATCGGGTTGGGAATGGGCCTGCCACCAGCGGCCATAGGGCAGGTCCTGTCCATTATGCATCAATATCCCGATAAAATCGTTCCCCCCGAAGTGCTGATCGGAATCTTCAAGGCGTATTACAACTAGCCTATCCTGCCAATACCATAAAACTCCTCTTTTCCGTATTTTCAGGTCTACATGTCAAAAAAACGGACAATATGGCACGTTTTGTTGTCAAAAAAGCGACATGGTGTCATTTATTTTCTATTGGCACAGCTTTTGTCGATTCATTTCTGAATTTGAATTTTAACCGATAAAAATAGAAGCCATGAGTTTAATAAAAAGAAATGATGTGTTGTTCCCATCAATAATGAACGAAATATTCAAACCCGATTGGTTGGATGGCATGAAAAACTTAGATGCCAATGTACCTGCCGTGAACATTAAAGAGAACGAAAAGGATTTTGAATTGGAGTTGGCCGCTCCAGGAAGGAAAAAAGAGGATTTCAAGATTGAGGTCGATGAAAATCTATTGACGATCTCCTCGGAAACAAGCCATGAGGAGAATGAGGAAACAGAGAATTATACACGTAAGGAATTTAGCTTCTCATCATTTAGACGGGCATTTACCCTTCCGGAAACCGTAGATGAGGAGAATATCAAGGCTACGTATGATAATGGCATCCTAAAGTTCAATCTACCTAAAAGGGAAGGAACGTTGCCAAAGCCTAAAAGAACGATTGAATTGTCGTAATGACCTAGATGCGACTTGACCATTATCCTGGAACATATAATGTCCAGATTAGTTGGTTAGTTCGGAAAGCACTCCTTGGACAGGGGTGCTTTTTTGTGGTTTTGCTTAAAAAAAACATCTTTGACCTGGGAATGAATCCCTATCATTGGGACATACACAAGGTATTGGTGGTATGCCATTATGGGCAAGACTCTTTTTAGGGATGCTGATTTGAAAATGGGGAAAGGTCTTTTTTGCTTATGGGGACTAAGTTTGATGATGGGTCAATCTTGTTCTTGCAACTTTTTTATTTCATCCCGAAGTTTGGCAGCTTGCATAAAGTCCAATTCCTTGGCGGCCTTTTCCATGGCTTTCCGCTTGTCCCGAATCAATTTTCCAATCTGCTCCTTGGTCAAATAACCCAAATCAGGTTCGGCAGCCCGTAGTTCCTCTTTTTTGAAATGATAGGTAGAAACCGAATTTTTGGCCAAAGCACTATCCAGACTTTTATTTAAGGCGGTCGGGGTCACATTGTTCGCCCTGTTGTAGGCAATCTGTTTCCCACGCCGATAATTGGTCCCATCAATGGTTTTTTGCATACTGTCCGTAATTTTATCGGCATACATAATGGCCATCCCATTAAGGTGCCTTGCAGCCCTTCCAACTGTTTGGGTCAGGGATCGGTTACTACGCAAAAAGCCTTCCTTATCGGCATCCAAAATGGCAACAAGCGAAACTTCGGGCAAATCGAGTCCTTCCCTTAATAAGTTCACCCCAATGAGAACATCGAATATTCCCTTACGCAGATCTTGCATGATCTCAACACGTTCCAGAGTGTCCACATCGCTGTGAATGTACCTACAGCGTACATTTATACGTGTTAAATATTTAGCCAATTCCTCTGCCATTCGTTTGGTAAGGGTAGTGACCAAGGTACGTTCATCCTTTTCGACCCGCTGTTGTATTTCCTCGATAAGGTCATCGATTTGGTTTAAACTGGGTCTTACCTCTATAATCGGGTCCAATAACCCCGTAGGCCGGATAACCTGTTCCACATATACCCCTTGGCAAAGTTGTAATTCGTAATCCGCAGGAGTGGCACTGACGTAGATTACTTGGTTCTGAAGCGCTTCGAACTCCTCGAACTTCAAGGGTCTGTTGTCCATGGCGGCAGGTAATCGAAATCCGTATTCCACTAGGTTTTCCTTTCTGGAACGGTCCCCCCCGTACATGGCATGTACTTGTGGGATGGTGACATGGCTTTCATCGATAACCATTAGGTAATCCTTTGGGAAATAATCCAAGAGACAGAAAGGGCGCGTACCGGGTTCACGACCGTCCAGATACCTTGAGTAGTTTTCAATACCCGAGCAATAGCCCAATTCCCGGATCATTTCCAGATCAAAATTGGTGCGTTCCTCCAAACGTTTAGCTTCCAGGGGTTTGCCTATTTCCTTAAAATACCCGACTTGGCGCATTAAGTCATCCTGGATCATATGTATGGCATTATGTAGGATATCTGGAGAGGTAACGAACATGTTCGCAGGATAGATATTCAGGTTCTCGTATATTTCGATAACGGAATTATTGAAGGGGTCAAAGGCCTCTATCTCCTCTATCCCATCCCCAAAAAAGTGGATTCTGAAAGCATGGTCTGTGTAACTTGGGAAAATATCGATAACATCCCCTTTTACCCTGAAATTGCCATTTCGGAAATCCGCTGTGGTCCTTGAATATAGACTCTGGACCAGCATATGTAATAGTTTGGTGCGGGCAATCACCTGGTCTTTGTGAATGCTGATGACGTTTTTTTGGAATTCTACAGGATTCCCGATACCATATAGGCAGGAAACGGAAGCCACGACAAGTACATCCCTTCTGCCAAGGAGTAGGGAAGAAGTGGCACTCAACCTCAGTTTTTCAATATCCTCATTGATGGAAAGATCCTTTTCTATATAAAGTCCCGAGGTGGGTATATATGCTTCTGGTTGGTAGTAATCATAATATGATACGAAGTACTCCACCGCATTTTCCGGAAAGAATTGTTTGAACTCCGAATACAATTGTGCTGCCAATGTTTTGTTATGGGCAAGGACCAATGTTGGGCGTTGTACCTTCTCGATAACATTCGCCACAGTGAACGTTTTGCCGGAACCTGTTACCCCTAGAAGTGTTTGGTGGGGTTCCTGGGACTCTATACCATTGACCAGTTGTCGAATAGCCTCAGGTTGATCGCCTGTTGGCTTAAAATCGGATACTACCTTGAATTTCATTTTTTAAAAATACAAAAGGAGTATGATTAAACGGGGACTGTTCGTCCTAAATATGATCCTTTTGGGTATTCCTTGTCCCATTGCCGGTAAATGGGGGGGTGGATGTATCGGCTTAAAGGTATTCTTATGGGGTTAAAGGTCCCGCTTCCTCAACAGGGCATAAGAACCATAGATGAAAATGGCCGTCCAGCCCAGAACAATAAGGATTTCGTACCAATGCACCCCAGAGTCGATTTCGATTTTTTCCCCGATTTGATTGGCCACTGATTGTACGGCACCCAATCGGGAGAAAGGTTCATCGATCAATCTCCACATGGCATTCAGTGGAAAAAAGCCCATGATGACATCGGTAGTGTCCCCATCGAAAAGTTTCCAACGGATCATTCCCCTGATAAAACCTTCAAAGACCTGCCATAGGATAAGAAAACCTAGGGCGAAGGCAGAACGTTTTACCAATATACCCAGAAAAAGGCAAAAGGAGAAAAAACCCATTAGTTTTACAAAGAAGGCCACTAGAAATTCCAAATCGGAAAAAATAATGCTAGGTTCGTTGTAATCGGAATATATAAGTCCCAGAACCATGGATACCACGAACACGAATAATGTGGATATCAATGAAAATGATATTACGGTCAAAAATTTGGAAAGGACAAACTCCTTTTTCGACAGTCCGTCAATAAGGTTCTGTTTTATGGTCTTGTTGCTATATTCATTGGCCATCATCGACACAATGACGATTGCCAGGAACAATTTGAAAAATGCGGCAATGAATGTGTTGAAATGCCAGATATAGGGAAAATTGAAAATGCCTTGTTCCGCTAAATGGAATTTAACGAAGCCTATATCAAATTTGATCGCAGCCACCAAGGCTATGGAGGTAAGTAACACAAAATAGGCAATGATCAATATCTTACTGACCCTGTTGTTCCAAAGTTTGATGGATTCTATCTGTAATAATCGTAGCATGATCGGGTTTTTGGTTTAATTGGGGACATTGTTGGTCAAGGTAAGGAATTGTTCCTCGAGACTTTCCTTTCTTTTTACTAAATGGGAGAGTACTATGCCCTCATCCATAAGACTTCTGTTCAATACTTCCGAATTCATTTCCTCGTTAAGGAAAGCGGTGATAAGCCCATTTGATTGGGTAACCTTACTGAAACTATCGTTGTTTCCCAGGAAAGTCAAAAGCTTATCGGTATTGTCCGATTTTAATTCGAAAAATCCATGACTGGCCATCATGCCGCCAACACGTCCGGAATATAATTTTTGGCCCTTTCTAAGGATAATGACATGGGTACACACTTTCTCCACTTCATCCAGGAGGTGGGAGGCCAATAAAATAGTCGTACCCCTTGAGGCTACTTTCTTTATGATCTCCCTGATCTGGTGTATGCCTTGGGGGTCCAAACCATTGGTAGGTTCATCCAGAATAAGGATCTCCGGGTCGTTCAATAAGGCGGAAGCAATGGCCAAACGCTGTTTCATACCTAAGGAATAGGTTCTGAATTTGCTGTCTTTACGATCTAGCAATCCAACCAATTCCAATTTCCCCTCGATCCTGTTCTTGGGGACTTCCTTGATTTTACAGACCAGTTCCAGATTTTGGATAGCGGTCATATAGGGGTAAAAATTGGGGCGTTCAATAATTGCCCCTACTTTTTTAAGGGCTTCGTGGGTAGAGGTTGCACCCTCGAACCAGGAAAATTCCCCACTGGTACGGTTTACAACATTGAGGACAATGCCCAAGGTAGTTGATTTCCCACTACCATTAGGGCCTAAAATGCCATAGACATTGCCTTTTTCTATAGTAAAGCTGAGGTTCTTGACAGCTGTCAGATAACCAAATTTTTTGGTTAGGTTGCTAACGGTTAGAATTGTGCCCAAGGTCAGGTGTTTTTTTGATTGTTATGTATTACATGACGGGAAACCTGCCAGAATGTTACAATTGAATATGGTTTATCTATCAGTAATCGCCATTTTTGGTTTAATCCTGTTGGTCATTACGGTTGTCATTGGTCGTGTTGGAGTTGGTTGTGCCTTGACCATTGGAAATGATATAGGATTGTTGTAGGTACCTGTTTTTTTGGTTAAGAACAGTATTCGTTTTTTGTACCTTTAGGCAAAACAATAGGTATGACAGAAGAGAAGCTAATGTCGAAGAAGAAGCCAACCTACCCGGTCAATGATGCTTTGGGTGCTTATTTGGAGGAGTATAGTAGAAAAATAGAAATACCTATTCATTATGATGATCTATTGCGTTTTGTAGGTTCTGTAGTGGTTCATGACCATAATGATGAGGATACCCTCTGGGTAAGGGTGTATTACAATGAGTTCGATAGGCAAGAGATAGATACCAGTCTAAAACGGGTGTACTCCATATTGCATTCCGATGGTAGCGCACATATTGACCAGTATTTGAATATCGATGCCGTTGATTACTGTACTTTCGGAAATTCCAAGCCCTTCCGTATAAAGGTCAGGAATATCCTTAATGATAATTTCACGTACTTATATGTGAAGAAAGCCGACGCATCAAGAATCTACGGATTGGAATTGGAGCATATGCTTTCCCCCTATAATCTGAATTTCCTGGTTTATGAGGATACTTTGATCGAAGAGCATATTGCCGGGGTTCCAGGGGATGTGTTCATAAAGGAGATGTTGCCCAAATGTACCGAGACCGAAAAGGCTCAGTTGGCAAAAGAGTTTGTAAAGTTCAATGAACGTTGCATGATCAGGTTGTTGGGTGATATGCGTTCTTATAACTATGTGATCGTAGCGACCCACGATTTTGACCATGTGGTCTATAGGATCAGGGCCATAGATTTTGACCAACAGTCTTTCGAGGGCAAATTGAAGGTTTATCGTCCCCAGTTCTTCAAGGAAAACTATCAAATGGTGGAACTGGTACGCAGTAAATTGTTGAAAGATTCCATAGACCAGTACAAGTTGGAGGAAAGGTCGATTGTGGCCAAACGAATCCTAAGTTCGGGAGACCGGATTAGATCGTTGGATAAGGTCTGTAAAGAGGATGTCATATCATTACCTGAAAATATAGAGATGCTTAAAGGGCAGATATATGAGTTGACCAAGGATATCCAGTTTAAAAATTGCAAGACCATGGGTGAGATATTGAATCTTGCCTTGGATTTTGTAAAGCGTAACTATCAAGGGGTCAGTATGAAACAGATCATCGAGAATAAGATCAAAATCTGAATAAGGTGGATACGGAAAGGCATTGGGGGCATTCCGCCCCATTTCTTCTGTTTACTCGATATAGGCGTCGGTTTTTGTTGTGTTAGTTTTTTTCTTCTTTGTTGAAGTACACGAGGTAATAGTACATCTGGCGTTCCTCATCCCACCCTTTTTCAACGAATTTTTCAGCAGACTCAGGGTTGATGAAGTCCATTTTGATCTGGATGTTGGTATCTAGATTAATAACGTTCTTTATCTTTTTCCGGGCATCGGATACGGCCTTGTTGGCTATATCGAAGGTAGAGACATCCTCAATACTGTATTTTGGGCCTTTTTCGACCTTATAGTGCTTGAACTCCGGGATAAGTTCCGGATTTTCCAAGACCTCGTTCAGGAAGTTCGTTTCCTCAAAAGCATCGTTTTTGGCAAAATGGTTCACGGCCTTGTTCATGAACAGTACTTCCTGTTGTTTGTCCTCAGCAGGTAAGACAACATCCTTGGCGAAGTTCTGGCAGAATTTAAGATAGTTCTTGGTGTAGAAATTCTCGTCGGCCAGGACATCGACATCCAGAAAATCCTCAAGCCAATATTTGGCATCATAACGATTGCTGTCCACGGAAAGCACCTTATATCCTTCCTCTTTGTCCACATTGAAAATCAAACATCCCTTATCGAGTTTGTTGATGTTGATACCTTGTTGGATGATAATATCCAAATTGTTGCCTTTTTCCTCGAATTGGAGGAAATCGTGCTTTAACTCGCTTTTGAATATACCAATGGCATCTACTTTTTTATTATCAAGGAGAATACCTGTTAAGTAAGCGACATAGACCTCCCCGCTTTTGATATGCGGATGGTTGGATTGGTCAAAGAGATGTGTGGCTATTTTTTTCGATTGGTCATGAACACATGTGGGATCGTTGAATATTTCCGTTGCTATCTTATGTATATCATTGAACCCAACATCAACCTCATTGGTAAGCTTGAGATAATTCTCCTCCTTTTCCCTGAATGGCCTGAAAAAATATTCCTTTAACAGCCCTGTGGTCTCATCATTAAGGATAAAGGGTCGTTCCGATAGGAACACATCTTCGTTTTTGTTCTTATTGCCAATGCGGTGCAAAGAAATACTTTCGATATGGGTAGGGTATAGGTTTATCATTTCTAGTTGGGGGTTAGGTGTTATTTGTTCTATGGATGGTTCTTTTGGAACCGATTGTGTAAAACGGGCACGGACTCAATTCCAATTTTCGTCAAAATCCAGCCCATCATAGTTGTCAATGGTATCATCAAAATCGATTGACGTATTTTCCGCTTCGAATTTTCGTTCAGGAGGTGATTCGGGCAACTCCCCAAAGCCGAAAAGTACATTTGGATATGACCGTCCGGGTTCTTCATCGACAATATCGGCCAACTCTACAAAGAACGTCCACATATTCATGAAATCATAGACATAGATAAGTTTAGGGGTTTTCTCACCAAGAATGTCCCCAAGATAGGTTTCGTTCATCAAGCGAAGGTCGGAACCATTTTCGTTCATGTCGAAAAGGGCGATTTCCCCATCTTGTTTCCAGTTTTCGTCACAGGTATAAAATGAGGCCATTTCATTGCCCAGAAGGCCAAAGGACTGGGTAATGGTATTATGGAATTCCTCCATTGAGCTATGTGCCCCGATTTCAATATCCCTGAAGATATCATCATTGGCATCCAAGATAATACGGATCTTATATATCATTGACTCGATTTTTGAGAGGGTGCAAAGTTACAAAGTTTTATGATCTCTATCCGCATTATAGGATTCCAATACCAAATAGAATTGTATGCCAAAGAGCAACGAGGCCAATACCAAATGTAAAGTCTGGCTCATAAAGGGGAAATTCCAATAGAACATCGCCATTCCTGAAATGACCTCAACAAGCAGTATGGTCAATACCCAGTTTATTTTTGTAAGACCGATATTCAAGTTGTATATCCTATATGCCAGATAAAGATTGAAAAGAACGACCACGATTGAAAATGACCTGTGGATATAAAATGAGATGATAGGCTTGCTCAACCATAGGTTTTTACCTGTTTCGCCAATTAGGTCAATCTGTTGGTCCACAAACTGTCTTACCTGGGTTCCCAGAACGATCTGTATCAGGGTCATCCCAAAAACAATGGTCAGTAAGATCATTGTTTTGGAATCATAAAAATGATTTTTTGTTCTTTCCTTGGAAATGAAAACAAGGTATAGCAGAATGGCGACTATGAACAAGGCCATGACCATATGTAGGGTAATACGGACAGGCTCAAGTACCGAATACACTACGGTCGCGCCCAACCATGCCTGAAAACCCATTCCGAAAACCACCAGCCATGACAATAAGGTAATGCGTTTCTTTTTTTTCCAATAACCAAAAGAGGCAAATGCCAAAACCAATGTGCCCAGTCCGGCCAAGGCACCAAAAAGGCGATTTATGAACTCGATCCAAGTATGCCATGGGTTGAATTCCGCATAGTCATGTTTTGTGTAGGTTTCCCAATGGTGCATTTCCAGTTTGTCGCCACTGGTAAAATCCTCCTTTGCTACTTGCAGGGATTCATTAAGGATGATAACCTGTCCTTTTTGATAATCTTGGCCAGATTGCCATTGCAACTGGGATTCATCCGTGGGGGGTATAAGGTGTCCAAAACACTTAGGCCAATCAGGGCAGCCCATTCCACTTCCTGTCATACGAACCACGGCACCTGCAATAATCACCAAGTAAACCAATACCAAAGCAATTTTAGAAATTGTATGGAATTTTTTGAACATATGATAAGGCATGTATTAGAACACCTACAAAATTACTACTCTTTTCGAATATCCGTATGCTTATCGAAGGATTAACCCATAAAAAAAGGAAGGAATTTTATATTTCCTTTTTTATTGTCCAACACTTATGATGTTTTTTGCCGTAATAAACCTGATCAAGGCAGTTTGCCTACACCCCTTGTGCGTATATGTGTATTGTGCTCTTGGGGGCTCTTATGGTTGCCGGTGTTTTGTACCTTGATTGAAAATGTTGGCCAGATAGGTTTGAAACATCCTTTTATGGTCGATTTCCATATAGGGAAATGGATTTGTCATTGCTTGGGGGTCAAACCTATCTTCATTCCTTCTTGGATCATAAATTCTTTGGCAGCTTCATGTTCGTTGGGGATTTCACCTTCTAGGATAGCTTCTTTGATAGCAGCTTTTATAATCCCGATTTCCTTGGATGGTTTAAGGCCAAAGAAGCTCATGATCTCTTCCCCAGAGATGGGGGGTTGGAAATTACGGACATGATCCCGTTCCTCGACTTCGATAATCTTGGCCCGGACCATTTTGAAATTATTCTTGTATTTTTTTTGCTTTTTGGGGTTTTTGGTGGTAATGTCCGCCTCGCATAAGGTCATTAGGTCATCTACAAAATCACCAGCATCGAACACCAACCTCCTAACAGCGGAATCGGTTACGAATTCCTCGGCCAAGACAATAGGCCTGGAGCTCATCAATACCATTTTTTGAACGAATTTCATTTTGTCGTTCAAGGGCATGCGCAATCTCTTGAAGAGCTTATAGACCATCTTGGATCCTATGAATTCATGGCCATGAAATGTCCAACCGATTTTTTTATGGAACTTTTTGGTAGGAGCCTTGCCAATGTCATGCAATAAGGCGGCCCAGCGCAACCAAAGGTTTTCTGTGGTCTTGGCTATGTTGTCGACAACTTCGAGTGTATGCCAAAAATTGTCTTTATGACGTTGGCCCTCGATCTCTTCGATACCTTCCAAGGCCGTGAGTTCGGGAAGTATGTAATGGAGGAGTCCGGTTTTGTGCAATAAGGACAGTCCGATGGAAGGTTTAGGGCAGGCCAGTATTTTATTCAGTTCATCAACAATCCGTTCTTTGGAAACGATTTGGATGCGTTCTTTGTTTTCCGTTATGGCCTGTAAGGATCTCAATTCGATCACAAAACCCAATTGGGTGGCAAAACGTATGGCCCGCATCATACGCAAAGGGTCATCGGAATATGTGATGCCTGGTTCCAAGGGGGTCCTGATAATTTTGTCCCCTAAGTCAACAATCCCATTAAAGGGATCCAACAGTTCCCCGAAATTTGAACCATTCAGCGATAAGGCCAATGCGTTTATGGTAAAGTCACGGCGTTCCTGGTCTTCTTTCAGCGTGCCATCCTCAACAAAGGGCTTTCGACTATTCCGGTCATAGCTTTCTTTTCGTGCCCCTACAAATTCCAACTCCAAATCGCCATGCTTTATCATGGCAGTCCCAAAGTTCTTGAAAACTGATATTTTCGTATTTCCCGATAGCTTATGGGCTACTTTCTTGGCCAATTCAATGCCGCTACCGACAGCCACTACATCAATATCCTTGGGATTGCCTCGTTCTAGCAAATAGTCACGCACAAACCCACCAATCACATAACTCTCCACATTAAGCTCGTCCGCGGCTTCTGAAAGTATATTGAAAATCGGGTTCCGTAGTGCTTCTTTGTGGTTCTTCTGCATTGCTATTGGCGGATTATATTAACGGTACCATCATTACCTAATTTGATAATGGATGAGGGTGGCCCGTTTTTTTTGTCGTGGCCCAAATTTACGATATAGTCAACACCTTTTAAAATAGGGTCGCTTATTCCATTAAAACCCCTTGGTGTTTTTTCGCCAGCTAAGTTGGCCGATGTGGCGATTATGGGTCTCTTGAATTTGTTGGTCAAGTATTGGCAGAATTTGTCCGAAGCGACCCTAATGGCGATGGTATTGTCTTGGGCAATGGCATTTTTGGCCAACCCTTTTGGGTCGTCGTAAATGATGGTCGTTGGTTTGGTCGTTAGGTCCAGAATGTCATAGGCCACCTCGGGTACTTTCCCCACATATCTTTCGAGCATCGCATCATTGGCCACCAAGCAAATGAGTGCCTTGGAATCCTCACGTTGTTTCAAATCATAGACTTTTTTTACAGCGGCCTCGTTAGTGGCATCACAACCTATACCCCAGACCGTGTCGGTGGGGTAGAGGATAAGTCCGCCCTGGGATAGGGTTTCGACACAATTATTTATTTCCTTGGTAAAATCGGTCATAGGTTTTTATCTAAACTTCTAAGGCGCTTCAATTCTTTATATCTCGAATACACCCCAAGTGCATTCAAATAACAAATGATGATTCCTTTTCGTCCATCCAGGAACCCCAATCGCAAGACGTAATGGTTCAAAAATTTATAAAGGGGTCTGAATATGAAATGATAAAAATAGGGCCTCTTGTTTTTTTCGTGTTCCTCAATGGCCTTCATCTGCCCGTATTTGACCATCTTGCCCTTATAGTCCTCGTAGCTACTGTAGGAGTAATGTATCAATCTGTTTTTTAAGACACTTGATTTGCCATCTATTATAAGGGTTTCATGAACGATCCGTTCTTTGTCGAATCTGACCTTGCTTTTTCTGAAAAGGCGATAATTCTTGTCACTTTGCCATCCACTAAACCGCAAGATTTTGTCCTTGAACATAAAGGTTCTTAAAAACATGAACGCCACAGGCTTTTCCATATCGGAATTGATTGTTTTCAAGATTTCATTTTTAAGGGGGTCGGTCAGCCGTTCATCAGCATCCATGAACAATATCCAGTCGTTGGTCGCCTGATCCATGGTGAAGGATTTTTGATCGGTATAATTTTTAAAGGGACGTTGTATAAGTTTAACGTTCGGGTATTCTTTTATAATATCAATAGTGCCGTCGGTACTATTGGAATCTACAACGATGATTTCATCGGCAAAGCTTATGTTCTCCAAAACTTCCTCGATATTATCGATTTCATTATAAGTGATCAATAATGCTGATAATTTGTTCCTTTTGTTTCCGTTCCATGGTTGTGTAATGGGTTTGCCGAACAAATTGTTGATTTTCAATTTCCGGGACAATGATAAATCCCTGGTTTCAGGTACTCCGTTTTTTCCAATGTAGGATTCAACAGCATCAACCATACGTTGTGCGGAATTACCGTCCCTATAGGGATGATATTCCTGATTGACAACATCGCGTTGCGATTTAAACGGATCATTATGGATATTGTCAAGTACTTTTTTTGTTAGTCCGGTATATTCCCTCGAATCGTCCCATTGTATATTGTCCGAGATGTTCCTAAAGGAAATTACGGGTTTGTCCAGGAGCAGGAATTCATAGATTACCGATGAAGTATCGCTGATCAGAATATCGGCCTGTAATAAAAATTTAATGATGTTTTTCTCTTCTTGAAAGATGATGTTCGGAATTCGATGGCCAAGGTTTTTATAGGCGGTGATCCATTCCGGGGCCATTAGGTCATGGAATTTTACAAAGATCACATAGCCCGTGGATTGGGCAAGTTCTTCAATCTCATTCAATAAAAAGGGGGCGGCAGTGAGCCTAGGGGAAAATGTAGGGGCGAAAAGTATGATTTTATCCGTACCAAACTGCTTTAAAATATTTTCCTTGTCCTTTTCGTGGGCATCGTGGTCCTTTCCATAAACATCCAATTTGGGCCAACCCGTCTCGATGACTTCAAAATTCTTGTATTTCGCCTTTAATTCATTGAATTTTTTGGTGAAGTAGGGGCCTTGGGTCAAATAAAGGTCAAAATAATTCCGAATATGGAAATGACCTTTTTTTTCCCCGGCCAGGCCATGGAATATCTGTACTTTAAGGCCTCTTAGGTAATAGGGCACCTCGTTGCCAGGGACGAAGATGGCATCCGCTTTGAATAATTGCAGATCCAAAATGCTAGTGGTGTGTTTTTCCCTCTTGAACGGAAACCCACCAAAAAGCTTCTTGGGAATATACCACAGGTATTCATGGGATTTTGATTTCAGTACTTCCTGAATGGGATCCATAATCCCGAAAGCATAGGCATTTTGACAAAAAAGAATGACCTTCATTAACGAAAAAGATTATTTGCATTGTCCAGATCCTCCTTAAAATCGACTTCCATACAATCAAAAGCGGAGATGTCAACAGCACTTATCTGAAGTTGGTCTTTTTCTATGGCCAGTTCCAAACCGCGCTCAAAATAGTCATTGTCATCACATTCCTCCAATCTGGATATAAAGTTTTGAATGTCTTTTTTTGCGATAAAGTTTATGCCAACGGCCTCGCCCAATCCGTTTTTCACAGTTTTGGAAAGCTCGTTGATATAATCGTTTTTTAAAGTGTATTTCACCTCTTCCTCGGCCACTTTATTGGTGTTTACGGCGACAAAGGATTGTTCCCTTTGGATGTGGGAAGATAATTCCTTCAATAAACGGGTATCAAAAACAACATCCCCGTTTAACCAGAGTACCGATTGGTCCTTGTTCTTTTTTAGGGCTTTCAGTAAGCTTTTCGATGTATTGGTCCTATCAAAAAAGGGGTTGTAGATGTAGGTGGCTTCAGGAAAGCGTTCCATAATCAGGTCTTTTTTAAAACCGACTACGATATTGATGTCATCTATATTGAAATATTCCGTCAAATTATCTATTTGCATACCCATGATACTCTTTCCGTTGTTCAAAGGGGTCAAGGGTTTGGGAAATGGATTGCCCAATCGGGAACCAATCCCTGCAGCTAAGATTACGATTTTCATAATTTATTCGGTTTTAAAGCATTTTTCTTGGTCATAAAATCATCAATGGCAAGTGCTCCTTTTTTACTTGCGGAATTGTGCTCGTCAATATAGAAATTATCTGTGAAAATTTGTTTTTGGGTTGATAAGTACTGGTCTTTTTTTTCTTCAAATTTATGTAAAGCGGTTTCAAATTCATTAATGTCTTCGATGACTTCCCCGGTTTTCCAAAATCTATGGTTAAGATCGTTCTTCCATTTGTCTTTAGGAATCCTCAAGGCATTGATGAATACTGAAGGTCTTGGTTTTATCCCAAATTCAAAAATTTGACTGGACACATCGCCGAGATAAATATCGGAATTTAGGGTATAGCTCATATTTGAACTTTTTATACTTCCCAAATCAATATGGATGTTCTGGACATTGAAATATTTTTTGTCAATGATACTTGGTTTTAAAAAGCCTTTTCTATTAAAGAGATAGATGTGTGGGGCAAAAACCAGATTGTAATCCTTTGAATTGTGAAAATACTCAAGGACTTTTAAGCCATGGGTGTACCAAGAGGAATTTATTTTGTTGAAATGTGGATTATATAAAACAATGGGTTTGTTGTCTGGGAAAAGACGGGTGTCTTGTTTGTCCTTAGAGATAACATCGAATTTTGAATACCCTATAACCGCATGGTTTTCTATTAATAGATTTTCCTTTTTTAAGCGATCCACATAAAAATTACCACACAAAAGTGCTAGGTCGAATAGTTTTACCGCGGGTTGAAAGGAGTAACCTCTGCCAGGAGCCCCATGATTTGCTATAATTAGGAAGGGTTTCTTTTTTCTACCTCTCTTCTTATGGATAAATGCATGGTTTTTTTCTGTGAAGACCAATGCATCATAAGTGAGAAATAAATTCTTGTGTTTTCTGTACAAATAGACAGAGCTAGGCTTTTTTCTGCCTGTTATTCGATCAATAGCCTTTCTATATAAAGGTTGTTCCAAGGTTTTGACATGGATGTTCTTGGCATTGAGAAGTTTTATTAATCGATATAGATAGATGTGGTCAGAATTATAGGTTAGGACATCCACTTCATATTTTCCATTTTTCGAAAGTTCTGATGCTATTCCGATAAAATGGGGAATATGATGGATTTCCTCAAAGTATAAAAACCCAATTCTAATTTTTTTGTCAACCATTTTATCCAAAACAAATAATCTTAAAATATGATAAATCCTTTAGGCCTTATTCACCATAATAAAATTTCAACCAAAAATCATTTTAGGATATTACCTATCCCTTTGAGTAAGTTCAAGAGTGATCAAGTAATCAAATCCAATAGGCGCTTTCGCAAGTAGCAAGAACAACGATTACGCAATATAACAGCTCTTTGATATTCTTCAAGAGTAAAAACACTACGTATACGATAGTAATGATTGCATGAAATAAATTCCATGCAAACCTACCAAATTAAAACGTTGGAAAAAACAAGGATTGGATTTCTATTGTTCGAAAAGCTGGTAAAAGATCTAAAAAAGGGATTATGGCATCGTCTTGAAAACCCCGGACCACTGTTCTTCCCTTTCAAGTCTTTGAAGTTCGCGATAGCGCTCCAGGTCACATAAGGCATCGAGATGACAAATGATAATACCTTTGCTGCCATCCAGGAACCCTAACCTGATGATATAGCTATTGAAGAATTTCCATGAAGGTTTAAGGAGCAGTAAGGCATAGCTGAATTGTTTCCCCTTGGAAAATGCCTCCTTGGCTTTCAGTCTTCCATACATTATCATTTTGTTTCTGTAAGCCTCGTAGTCCTTATAACAATAATGTGTGAGTCTGTTTTTGAATTTACCCGATGTGCCGTTGATGTCCAAAGTCTCGTGTACGATCCGTTTCTTGGAAAAGGCCACTTTACTCTTCCTGAATAGGCGGTAATTTTTATCGGTTTGCCAACCGCTAAAGTACAACCGTTCATTTTGGAACATGAATTTTCGGTAGAACCAATAAGCTACATGTTTGGGGTTGTTGTTTGTGGTTTCCCTTATTTCATTTTGAAGGTCTTCCGTTACGACCTCGTCAGCATCCAAGAACAATACCCAATCGTTGGTGGCCTGTTTTAAGGCGAATGATTTTTGGGAAGTGAAATTGGAAAAAGGGTGTTGGATCACTTTGACCTTAGGGTGGTTCAATAAGTACTCATAAGTGCCATCGGTACTATAGGAATCCACTACAATGATCTCATCCGCAAATGAAACGGATTCAATACATTTTTCAATATATCCTATTTCGTTGAAAGAGATTACTAATGCGGTTATTTTTTCTTTATTAGCGGACATAGGCTCGATTTCATTGGGTGGTTAGGCCAATAGGTGTCTTTTATTAACAGAAAAAAAAGGAAAATAGTATGCATGACACTTAAAATTCCTACAAAAATCGAAAACAAGTACAAAAACACACTTTGTTATGTGTGTCCTTATTATTCATCGAATTTGTATAAACGATTTATTTATCAACAACCAAAAGAGCAAAAACCCTACTTTTTTAAGTAAGGGTCTTTATTGTGTTATGTTTTGGGCGGTACTAAACCGCTACACCGTACTCGCGGAGCGCATCGTTCAATGATGTCTTTTTATCGGTGCTTTCCTTTCTTTTACCTATGATCAATGCACAGGGTACCTGAAAATCCCCTGCGGGGAATTTTTTGGTATAGCTCCCAGGGATCACTACGGACCGGGCGGGGACAACACCTTTTGTTTCTACAGGTCTGCCACCAGTCGCATCTATGATTTTCGTACTCATGGTCAAAACTACATTCGCGCCTAAAACGGCTTCTTTTTCTACCCGGACGCCTTCTACAACAATGCAACGGGAACCAATAAAGGCACCATCCCCAATAATTACAGGAGCGGCCTGTAAGGGTTCAAGTACGCCTCCAATACCAACGCCACCACTTAAATGCACATTCTTGCCGATCTGGGCACAGCTGCCAACGGTGGACCATGTGTCGACCATGGTGCCTTCGTCGACATAGGCGCCTATGTTCACATAACTGGGCATGAGTATCGTGCCAGGGGAAATGTATGAGCCATGCCTTGCCACCGCATGGGGAACAACACGGATGCCTTTTTCCTTATAACCCTTTTTCAATGGGATCTTGTCATGGTATTCGAAAATACCCGCTTCCAGGGTTTCCATTTTTTGAATGGGGAAATACAGAACGACTCCTTTTTTCACCCATTCATTGATCTGCCAACCATTTTCATTTGGTTCGGCACAACGCAGTTTGCCCAAATCCAATAAATCGATTACCTCCCTAATGGCTTTTTTGGTAGTGGCTTCCTTTAATAGCTCCCTGTTTTCCCATGCTTTTTCTATAGTCTGTCTAAGTTCCGTCATCTTACCTTCTTGGAATTTCGACAAATATAAGGGGAGAAACCTTAATTGGTCCCGTGTTTTTATAGTTATAACAATTTATGGTTTATTTTTGCCAAAAACATTGGAATTGGGTAGGATCGTTGCTTTGGACTATGGGAAAAAACGCACTGGGATTGCAATTACGGATGAATTGCAGATCATTGCCTCGGGACTTACGACTGTGAACACCCCGGAGCTTGTTGGTTTTTTAAAGAGGTATGTTGCAGGGGAGAATGTAGAACGTTTTATCGTAGGGGAGCCAAAACAGATGGATTATACACCCTCCCGGGCAGAGGAACTTATAACTCCTTTCCTAAAGCATTTGGGTAGGACGTTTCCCGATATCCCGATTGAAAGGCAAGATGAGCGTTTTACCTCGAAAATGGCATTTCAATCCATGATCGATGGAGGGATAAAGAAAAAAAAACGCAGGAATAAAGCGTTGATCGATGAAATAAGTGCAACCCTGATATTACAGGCTTATATAAATAGAAAATAAATGGTACTACCTATTGTCGCCTATGGCGATCCCGTGTTACGTAAAGTAGGAAAGGAAATCGAAAAGGATTTCCCCAAACTGGATGAGTTGATCGATAATATGTGGGAGACCATGTACAATGCGAGTGGAGTGGGGTTGGCCGCCCCACAGATAGGGTTGCCTTTGCGGCTTTTTATAGTCGATTCGACCCCTTTTGCAGAAGATAACGGTCTATCCGAAGTGGAGCGAAAGGCCATTGAGGGGTTCAAGAAGGTATTTATCAATGCTGAAATAGAGGAGGAAACAGGCAAGGATTGGGTCTTTAATGAGGGTTGTCTCAGTATTCCGGATGTTAGGGAGGATGTTTCCAGAAAGGATACGATTACGATTACGTATCGTGATGGGGATTTTAAGGAGCATACGGAAACTTATGACGGCATATTGGCCCGTATCATCCAACACGAGTATGACCATATAGAGGGTATATTGTTTACCGATAAATTATCTTCTTTGAAAAAACGCTTGTTGAAAAGCCGATTGGCCAATATATCCAAGGGTAAAATAGAAGTGGATTACCGCATGCGATTTCCGAACATGAAAAAAGCAAGATAATTTAACGCGGTTATTTGGGTAATTATAGCATCTTTGCAATTGAAATTTTTTAAGGAATGAGTTTAGATAAAATTTTGTCGATAGGGGGGAGACCTGGACTTTATCGTTTATTGACCCAGACCCGATCAGGATTCGTGGCCGAATCATTGTTGGATAAGAAACGTATCACCATTAGTGCGCATAGTAATGTGAGTGTTTTGTCGGAAATTGCTATTTATACATTGGAAGAGGAGGTGCCCTTGGGTGAGGTGTTCCAAAAAATATGGGAGAAAGAGGAAGGCGGTAAAACCTCTGTAGGGCATAAAGAGGATAAACTTAAACTGGAGGAATACTTTTTTGGGGTATTGCCGGATTATGATGAGGATAAGGTGTACCCTAGTGATATTAAAAAGGTGATCCGGTGGTACAATATTCTACAGGAGAACGGAATCACTGATTTTGTAAAAAAATCCGGGGAAACCCCGAAGGAGGAGGAATAAACAACCTCATATATAAAATAGGATAATGGCATGAACCTTTACAAAAGATCCTGCCATTATCCGTTATGTGCTTTTTTAATCGTTGGGTGATGGCCAAAAAGGTTTGGCTCCAAGGCTTGCCTCGAAATGAAAAAGGTTTTTGAGGGTGTAGGCTGAACTCTGTCTAGGGTAGATTTATTTGTCAACAATCTTTTTGATCAATACGATCTGTCCTAAATGGTAGTAGCTGTGTTCTATCATTCCGTCAATGTTTCGTGAATGACTTCCATATTTTTCGTCAACGAATTTTTCATTAAGTTGTTCTTCGGACATTTTTTCTATCATTCCGGCAAGTTTTTCCGTATCGTCCCAAAATTTCTTTTGAAACCCTTCCCATTCGGTCTGTGATCCAATGAGCGGAAGATCAAAGCTGTATTTGTCGCTGATTTCAAGTTTCCCGTTGGTGAGTGCGTTTCTTGTCCCATCAATGTAGTAATGGATATGTTGGGCCAAAACGGAAATAGTGTTCAGGGGTTGGACTTTTTCAGTCGCGATCTTCCAGTCCAGGTTTTCCAGTTGGTCTTTGAAATTTGTGTTCGCAATCCAGGTTCCGTCCAGGATTACTTCCCGAAGGCGACTTGCCAATTGTTCACTTTTGGTCATTTATGGCGTTTTTCTTGGTTGATATTGTGTGCGGCACTTGGATAAAATCCCTTTTTTTGGAGCTTATGGATGATGGTTGTTTATGGAGAGGTGTTTTATTCGCTGTTTCTTCTTGAATACCGTTCGTATTCTTTTTCCATAAGACCTTTTCCAGGTTCCCGAAGTGATATTGTTCGACCAACTTCATCAAAGACCATTGCATTGTTCCTTTCGCTGATTGTTTTCATTGCTTGGTAACTACTTCTAAAGTCTTTAATCCTTTCACAAGCTTTTTCGAGTTCAAAAAACGTAACAGGTGTTTTTTGTTCCCGTAATTTCATATATTTTATGAAGATCTGACTGTTTTTCTGATTTGGTTTGTTGAACCAGACAGGAATTTTTTTATGGATTTTTGCCGGTTCAAGGTCCCTTGATGTTCCAGTATGATTTTCCGCATTGTTCTGTGGACTTTGTATATAGGCTTGTTCGTTGTATTTCTTTTTGTGTTGGGTCATAAACCTTAATCTTGAAATGCTCCAAAACTTTATCAACGATACTTTCACTGTGTTCTCCCAAAAGTCTGTTTTTCAATTCAATTTTCAAATATTCGGAATAGCCGGTTTCCGTAATTTCGTTTTTGAGTCTTTCGATAATTTCATTGGTCTCAAAAATAGTTAAATCTATGGACTTTAAGTCCATAGAGGTTTATTCAATTTTTCTATTCTCAAAGGTTTTCTCCAATAATCGGAAGGTTTCCTGTTCTATTGCGTTAACGATTATGAGTTTGGTTTTGTCATTAAGGTTTTCGATATGTACAAATTCCCTGTTTGGGTCATAACTCCAATTTTTTAATTCGGGAAAAACGTCTTTGACCATCTTCAACTTCTCCGGGTTTTCATTTGAAACGAGAACAATCTTTGTCAATGGTCTTTCTTTCATACGTTCCAATCCTTGTGGCGTGAGTTCATCGTTCATATATGACACACTTGTTCTTGGATAATTTTTCAAGAAGAAATCAAAATGTTTGGGATTGTCCGCTATTATATAACGATAAGTCAAAATGTTGTCCAATTCATTTCGCCACTGTTGAAAATCCCTGTCGTAGATTGAAATATACTTGTCAACAAAATCCTTGTCCAAAACTCTTTTTTCGGTTAAGTATTGTTTAACTGTAGGATAGATTTTTTTTGCCATTTCGTTGATATACTTGTTGTAGTACCAATCTTCTTCATCTAATTTCCCCTTCAATTGTTCAAAAACAAATCCGTTGCCTAGTGCAGTTGCCAAAACTTCGTTCAATAGCAAAAATGCATATTGTGAATTTTTAGAATCGTTTTCATTGAACCACTTTTTTAGATTTAGCTTGGTTTCCAAAGGTTGTTCGTCATAAAGTATATGATAAATTTCGTGCATCAATACGCTTAGCAGGACATCATAGGATTCAAAGTCCAATTGCATTTCGCTGACTGCAATGTTCAAAAATGTTGTGGCCGTAAATCCACGTTGGCTCAAGGAAGGAACTATGGCTATTTCAAATGGGATCGAAAAGTCCCATTCCGTTCCGTAAAAATCTAATCCTGATTGAAAGAAACCGGCTGTATGTGAACTGGTTATATATTTTGAAAGCTGCTCGACCTTTTCGCTAAACTTGTACTTGTTCTTCAGATATATCAATTCATCATAAACAGGTTCAAAGCTTTCCAATATTTCGCAAAAACCCAATAATTCCGAACCTGGAACTATTCCAAAAGTCTGCTTTTTAAAATCTTTCAGGTCCTGATTTGAAATAAGGTTCTTTTTTATGAAGTTGGTGGTTATGCCCGGTATTTTTTGTTCAACCGGATATCCTTGAAATTCATAGGTTTCGTAAATCTTTAAGGTGTCAAAACGTTTGATTAAACCATTGTATTTTTCAGTATTGTATTTTGATTCATAGAATGTTTTCTTGTAAAGGTTATCAGGATATTTGCTTGATAGCTTTTGGACAAATTCGTAGGTGGCATAAAGTTTCGAGAATTTTATATTTATTTCGGGCTTTGTTTGCCCAAAAATAGATTTACATATGAGCAGAATAAGTATGGTAAATATCAATTTGTTTTTAATCATCGTATCTTTTCTGATAAAGACTTGTTATTTTTCTTTTGTTGCAAGGAATAATTTTCTAGTTCTGTATTGATATGGTACACAACGGTTTAATATAAATCAACGGACGTATCCCTATAACGGATATTCAAAACAAGTAAATAACTGGAAAACAGTAATTTAAAAGTTTTTCGGGATTAATTTCAAAAATAAGACATATCTAGTTGGCAATCATCAACATACACACTAAATCTATCCATTATAGGGATAGGTTCCTAAATCAATATCCGATTTCAGATATCCCCTAGGACTTTCCCGACCCCTTGGGCCCGTAAATAGGTATAAAAAACAATAAACAAGAAAAGATACCGTAATTGCCCAAAAGGCCCGTTCATTTCTTTTTTAGTTGGATGTCGCTTTTATGAATTCAGAAATATCGTTTTTGAACTTTACCAACGAGGGCTCATGTATGTACATCATATGTCCCGATTCATAATATTTCATGATGATGTTCTCCTTGGCCTCTTTGGTAAGGTCCAAATGGTTTATGCTATGTTCAACGCCATAGAAAACCGTGGCAAGGTCATAAATGCCATTTAATACCAGGACTTTCATGTTGGGGTCTTTTGAAAGTGCTTCGGCCATGTCTATTCCCGTGTTTATGGCTGCTTGGGTGCCCCATCGATTATTCCCTACATGGGACCAATCCCACTTAAAACCTTTACGACGTGAAGCGGTAATGGTGTAGGTGAGGTTTTTGTCCACTTTGAGTGTCCTGTGGAGGTAATCTAGAAAACCGGTAATGTATGCTGGCGAAATGGCGGTACTTTGTGGATCGTGACTTCCTTCCTGTGCCAAAAGATCTTGGTTTATACCTGTGAACCTGGAATCTAAACGACCAACGATCTCCCCTTTGTCCCTTAAAAATTCCGCGAAAAATTCACTGGCCGTGACCCTGAGCTCGGCTTTTAGCCAAAAAGCTTCGGATGTACCGGTATAAGTAGCCAATTTAGAGGCTATTTCTTGCTTTTCATCAAGAGGCAGTTGATTTCCCTTGAATAGGGCAGGGGTATATTCATTTTCTGTAAAACTACGGATTTCATCTAAAAACTGGTAGACATCCGCCGGTTTGTCGGCAACTTTATCATGGTACCAAGCCGTGGCCGCATAGGTAGGTAGATGTACAATGTACGGCAGGTCATCATTTGGCGGGAATAGTAATGTCCTTAGGTCAAAAACAGCAGAGACCATTATCACCCCGTTCATAGCAATGCCTTGGCCCAGAAGCTTGTTCATAACCCCGGCATTCCTAAAAGTACCATAACTTTCCCCCAAAAGATATTTTGGGCTGTTCATTCTGTCATGTGCTATTAAAAACTGGGTAATGAACAGGGATAAACTCCGAATATCTTGGTCTACGCCCCAAAAATCCTTGAATTTCGCCTTACCGACAGGTGTACTGAGTCCAGTACCTACCGGGTCTATCATGACCAAATCCGCAACATCCAAAATAGAATAGTCGTTGTTTATTATCTTGTAAGGTGCGGCAGGTGTTGCTACAGGGTCGTTAGTGACGATTCGCTTTGGGCCAAGAGCCCCCATATGAAGCCAAAAGGATGAAGACCCAGGGCCGCCATTGTAGGCGAATACAATGGGTCTTTTCCTAGAGCCCGGTGAACGTTTGTCCTTACCTTTTGTGTAATATGTATGCCCCATTAAGGCAATAGGCTCGTTGTTCTCGTCCCTGACCTCAAAAGTACCAGCCTGTGCGGTCAAATAAATGGTTTCACCATTGATGTTGACGCTTTGCATTGTTTTTGAAATCCCCGCCTTGGGAACAGTGTCATTTGCTTTTTGGGCAATTGCCATCGTTCCCACAAGGAGGAAGGCCAATAGGGCTCTTTTCATTTTATAGTGGTTTTATTGGTTTCGGGATCGGCTAAAGGGTATTAGTGTTTTTCGGTTTTTCCCCAATCTATTAAAGGGGACGCATAATACTTGACATTCATACGTTCTAGATAGGAGGCCTGATTGGCCAAACGTACCTTGTAGTCTTCCCAATCGCGATTTTCCTTGGAACTCCAACTGAGTTCGGAATAACCGATCATCCGTGGAAAGGCCAGGTACTCCAGTCCATTGATGTCACTAATGGTCTCTGACCATAAGGGTGCCTCTACACCTAGGATATTCTCCATGGGTATCCCCTCATATTCCTCGGGTGTCCACACATAGGCGGAATCAACTGGAATATATGCGGCCCAATGCAGCCCATATTCGGAGAGTGTATCGTATTGCATATCCAAATAAGTTTTTTTGGCAGGTGAGAGTATAAGTTTCATTCCCCTCTTGACCGCTTTCTTGGCATTGTCCCCATTTGACCAGTATTGTGAAATTGAATTGGGGCCTACATCGGCAGAGGCGATTTCATCCCATCCTATCATTTGCTTATTATATTTTTGTATGATTTTACTTACTTTTTCCACAAAATAGATATAATCGTTTTCTTTGGTAACATGGCTTTCGTCCCCCCCAATATGGAAATAAGGGCCAGGGGTAATGGCTGAGATCTCACGTATTACATCATCGATAAAAGCATATACCGTATCTTTTCTGGTATCAAAGGTGCTAAAACCTACATTGGTGCCTTCGTAGGGTTTGGGGGTTTTCCCATTACCATTTAAAAACGGATAGGCGACCGATGCCGCATTGGTGTGCCCGGGCATATCTACTTCAGGGATAATGGTTATATGGCGTTTTTTGGCATAGGCGACAATTTCCTTGTAATCTTCCTGAGTGTAAAAACCACCGGATTCGCCACCGACTTCAGTACTTCCACCGACTTCGGTCAATTTTGGCCATGACTTGATCTCGATACGCCAGCCTTGGTCATCGGTCAAGTGCAAATGCAATACATTGATTTTGTAGTATGCTAAAATGTCGATATATTTCTTTACATCGGATACGCTGAAAAAATGACGGGCCACATCGAGCATGGACCCACGAAATCCAAAAGTCGGATTATCGATGATCTTGCCTGAAGGTATTGGCCATATAGGCTGCTCGGCCAGAGTGTCATTACTCTGTTCGGGAATGACCTGTCGTAACGTCTGTATTCCCCTGAAGGCACCTTCGGCGGTGTTGGAGTTCAAGATGATCGAATCTTGGGTGATATAGAGATCATAGGCTTCGGGAGCGTTCAGTTCAAGACTGTCCGATTGATTAATGTAAATAACGCGCTCAATAGGTAGGGCTCCTTTTTCGTTTACAGGGACATCCAAATTGATCTTGCTTTTGATCTTATCGGCTAAAAATAGACCTACTTCCTCAAATGCGGCATCGCTTTGGCTAGTGTAGATGGCCGTATAACGGTCTAGGCCGAAAGCCTTGTTCGTGGGAATCACCTTCAAAGGTTTTGGGATCAAATTCCCTTGGGCCAGATCGGTTGGTGGAAATTGGATCTGTTTCTTTTGTTTCCCTTGGCAAGCGGCGATCAATGCACCGATGAATAGTACGGTCAGGATTCTTGTTGTAATGGATCTAATCATAATAATTTACTATAAAATGGTTGAAATCAGTGTTTGGTAAATGGTTCTAATACGGAATGCCAAATGTCATATCCTTTAGTGTTCATATGTAATCCGTCCTCGATAAAAAGATCAGGGATCGGTTTTCTTTTCCTTAGCATGGGATCCCAGACATTCGCATATTCCGTAAGGGCATTTTTTTTACAAAGCCTTTGGAGTTTTTTGTTCAAACGTTGGTACTTGTGCCTGAGAGACCATCGGCTTAAGCTTGGTTTGGCCGATATCAGAATGATTTTTGTTTTCGGCTCCCCTGTTCGGATCGTATGTACGATTTGTTCAATGGTACGTATGATGTCCCTTGGTTTTTTGCCTGATGCGATGTCGTTATCCCCTTCATAGATAAAAACCTTGCTGGGTTTGTATTTGAGGATAAGTTCATTGGAAAAGGCCAAAAGGTCGGATGCATGCGAACCCCCAAATCCTGAATTGACGATTTGGTCGTTGGGAAACCGATTTTCCAGGTCTTTCCAGATCCTGATACTTGAACTTCCCGTGAACAAGGTCGTTTCTTTGGTCGCGTCCCAGAGCGTATCATATTTTTTTTGAATATGGTCAACATCGCTTTTGAAACGCCCAGGATCTTGGGAGTTGCCATTAAGGACTATAAAAAAGAAAAGGGTTGTTGCTAAGAATCTCATTATTAATGGAATTTGAAATTTGAAACTTGAAGATACTTCTATTATTTTGATCTAGCAATACCTGCGTGTCTTAATTTAAGGGAATATTGAAAAAAACAAAGATTTGACCTTAAGAAAGCCGGAGTTGCAATCGCTGCCCCAGACAATGGGTGGCCCCTGTATATGTAAAAGGTGCGGAATCGGGGGAAATGGATTTGGTCCGGATTACTTTGGATAGTGGTACCTATCCACAAATCTTTTAAGTATTTCCTTGGGTATCGGGGTATTGGTCTTTTTAACCTTGGCTATAAGTCCTTCTGCTTCCTCAGGTTCAAAGTAATTATGGTTCTTATAGATATTTATGCGTAGTATAAATTCATCGGCATTGGCCTCAGGGTGGAATTGTGTTGCGTAGATATGCTGTTTTACCCGGAACATTTGGACAGGGCAGGTTGACGAGGTGACTAAGAGCACTGTGTTTGGGGGCACATTGTCACATGCCTCTTTGTGGCCTACCAGGGCGGAAAAAGTTTCTGGCAGGTTTTTTAGGAGAGGGTCCTTCTTCCCTTCTTCCGTGACCATTACCTCGACACCCCCTATAGGTTCGGCATAAGTCCTTGAGATCGAGCCCCCACAATAATTCCCCAAGAGTCCATTTCCAGAACATACCCCAAGAAAAGGGAAATCCCTTTCAACAATATCATCGAATAGGGTATTGAAAAACGTTTCTATGTTTTTTTGGACGGCATTTTTTTGGTTGTCGGGAGTGCTGATGTCGAACGGACTGCCCCCTACTATGATTCCTGAGTAACTGTCTAGATCGATTTCAGGAATGTTTTTTTCCAAACGGATACGCTCTACGTTATCGGAAACCAGACCACCGATCTCCAAAAAGGCATTGAATTCACTATTGGCGGTCTCATCCTCAGGGCGTAATTGTAGAATAAGTAATTTTTTCAATGGATTTCTGTTACGTTCGTTTTTAATAGATAGATTGGATTTATGGTCGTGATAAAGAGTTCGTCCCCTTTTCTTGATATATGGGTTTTCGTTATTGCCCTTGATCCACGAACAGTTCCACCAAGATAGTTATTTCTTTCGTTTTTAGTTCATCGATCGGAGTGTAATATCGGTGTTGAAAGCGATGTAGGCCAACCATTTCCTATTGCGAAGGGGTGTGCGAACCAGTCGTTGTGGATGTCGGCAGTAATCCGTTTTTTGGCCATGACCACTGGCTCTATTGCCAAATGTTGAAAATGTACGGCCATCATTATTGTGGGAACAAGCATAGGTTTGGTATGTACGGACCCCGGGTTTATTGCTTTTTTAGGATAGCCCTATACGATATATGGTTGGTTTGAAAATGTGTGATGAATGCCTGATAAATAAACTAATTGTATTTGTACTTTTGCCAAAAGCAAATCAATGAATTCCAGAACACTTCAATTAAAGGCATTCGACCGGTTATTGACCATCATGGATGAACTTCGTGATCAATGTCCGTGGGACAAAAAGCAGACCATGCAAACATTGAGGCACCTTACTATTGAAGAGACCTATGAATTGGGGGATGCCATATTGGAGGATGATCTGGCCGAGGTCAAAAAAGAATTGGGCGATGTGCTGCTCCATATCGTTTTTTATGCAAAAATCGGATCGGAAACCAAAGACTTTGATATTGCTGATGTCTGTAATGGTATATGTGACAAATTGATCAATAGGCACCCCCATATATATGGGGATGTGAAGGTGAAGGATGAGGAGGAGGTGAAACGTAATTGGGAGAACATTAAACTGAAGGAAGGCAAAAAAAGTGTTTTGGAGGGGGTACCCAAAGGGTTGCCAGCCTTGGTGAAGGCAAATCGGGTACAGGATAAGGTCGCAGGTGTTGGTTTCGATTGGGAGAAACCCGAACAAGTATTCGAGAAAGTAAAAGAGGAACTCTTCGAATTGCAGGAGGAAGTAAAGTCGGGAAATACCGATAAAATGGAAGCTGAGTTCGGTGATGTATTGTTCTCTATGGTCAACTACGCCCGTTTCCTTAATATAAATCCTGAAAATGCCCTGGAACGTACCAATAAAAAATTCATTGGTAGGTTCCAATATTTGGAGTCCAAGGCAAAAGAAGCGGGAAAATCCCTAAAGGATATGACCCTTGGTGAAATGGATGTCTTTTGGGAAGAAGCCAAAAACGCTTTGGAAGGGCCATCTTAGTCAATTGCTTTCTTAGAGGGATATCGGGAGACAGGGTATATGGGGTTGATGTTACGGTTACCCTATATTCGAAAAGATCATGGTATCAATCATACTTATTATCGATAATTTATAACGCTATATAACCTTGTTGAAACAATATACCAAAGAATTCAGATATAACATTAGATTATCCGTACCAGTGATACTGGGTATGTTAGGGCACACCTTTGTATCCTTTGCCGATAATATTATGGTCGGCCAATTGGGGACTGCGGAATTGGCAGCCGTTTCCTTGGGGAACAGTTTTGTCTTTATTGCCATGTCGTTCGGTATTGGCTTTTCCACGGCCATTACACCCTTGGTGGCCGAAGCTGATGGGAGGAAAAATAAGGCAGACGCAAAAAGCGCCTTAAAACATGGTCTGGTCCTATGTACGGCCTTGGGGTTGTCACTATTCGGGATCATACTATTATCGAAACCATTGATGTATTTGATGAGCCAGCCACCCGAGGTGGTCGAATTGGCAATGCCGTATCTTGACCTTGTGGCCTTTTCATTGGTTCCCTTGGTTGTTTTTCAGGCCTTTAAGCAATTTTCCGAAGGACTGTCACAGACAAAATATCCCATGTATGCCACTATAATTGCCAATGTGGTGAATATTACCTTGAATTATTTATTGATTTTCGGTTCTTTGGGATTCCCTAAAATGGGTATTATCGGGGCAGCCATAGGCACCTTGGTTTCTAGGTGCATGATGGTATTGTATATTTGGTTCTTATTGAAGGGCAAAAAGAAATTCCACGATTATGTTACTGGATTCAATTTCAGGAAGATCGAAAAAAAGGTTATTCGAAAGATCATCGGCCTAGGATTCCCTTCCGCACTTCAAATGCTTTTTGAAGTAGCTATTTTTACGGCTGCAGTTTGGTTGAGTGGGGTGCTGGGGAAAAATGCACAGGCAGCCAACCAGATAGCCTTGAATTTAAGTAGCATGACCTTTATGTTCGGGATGGGGCTTGGTGTGGCTGCCATGGTCCGGGTTGGCAACCAAAAAGGATTGATGGACTTTAAGGAGTTACGACGTATTGCCCAATCTATTTTCTTATTGACCTTGATAATTGAAATTGGCTTCGCAGCCTTGTTCTTGTGGGGCCGATATTGGTTTCCTTCTATTTATCTCGATGTTGATGATGCCCAGAACATGGCCGATAATACCGAGGTGATCTTCTTGGCCGCCCAGTTGTTATTGGTGGCCGCTTTCTTCCAGATTTCTGACGGTATACAAGTAGTGGTGCTGGGCACTTTACGTGGGTTGCAGGATGTGAGGATACCTACTTTGATAACATTCATGGCCTATTGGGTCATTGGTTTCCCTATTTCGTTTTACTGTGGGCTGTACACCGAGCTTGGGAGTGTGGGAATCTGGATAGGATTGCTTACAGGGCTGAGCGCATCGGCGATTATGTTGTATCTTCGATTTGATTATTTGACAAAAAAATTGATTAAAGATTAAAAAAACATGGAACTACCAAAATTCATATTAGGTGATAACACCGATCTACCCAATGCCATATTCGTGATACATACCGAGTATCCCAGGTTTATCATCAACCTGGAAAATGATGAGGTGGAATGGTTTGAGGATTTTACCATGGAAGATCGGAAAGAACTCGAATCCGAGGCAGGGATCCTTATTGAGACAGCCACTGCTTTCTATGACCGTGAGGTATCCCGTTATGAAGATTGAATCCTATGATTGAAGAACTTGTACAGTTGGATAAGGAAGTATTTCTTTTCCTCAACGGTTTGGGAACCCCTACTTGGGACGGTTTTTGGATGTTCGCCACCAATAAGTTGGGTTCAATTCCCGTTTATTTGGCATTGCTCATTCTGGTCTACAGGCAGTTGGGCCTACGAAAGACACTTTTGGTGTTGGGGACTGTCGCTATTTTGATCTTGGCGACGGATCAATTGGCAAATTTCTTTAAATATGGGGTACAGCGATTACGTCCCTGTTATGATCCCCGGATAGGAACACTTATGCGATTGGTCAAAAGTTCCTGTGGGGGCAAATTCGGTTATTTTTCTGCCCATGCCGCCAATTCATTTGCAGTAGCGTCCTTTTTTACATTATTGATGAAGCCTTACTTTAGGCGTATTGGATTACTATTGTTCCTTTGGGCGTTCATCGTTGCATATAGCCGTATTTATATTGGGGTGCATTTTCCTTTGGATGTGTTGACCGGTATCGCCATAGGCTTGGGTTTAGGTTGGTTATTTGCAAAGTTGTATATATTTGCACTTCATAAATTCCGACTATGATTTCGAATACCAGATATTGGTTTCTGCTATTTCTTGTGGTTTTGGTGTATATCGCTGGGGCGTTCGTTACCCTTTTTGAAAACGATTCGGCCCAATTTGCGGTAATGGCCATGCGAATGGTCCAGGAAAATGATTTCCTCAGTCTATTCAAGGGAACGGAGGAGTATTTGGATAAGCCACATATGCATTATTGGCTGGCTGCTTTGTCTTTCAAGATCTTTGGATTGCATGATTGGGCGTATAGAATCCCGGGCATACTAGCTACCTTATTGGGGGCCTATAGTTGTTATGGTCTGGGCAGACTACTGTACAATGCCAATGTGGGCAGGCTTGCCGCTCTGGTTTTCATGACCTGCCAGACGATTGTCTTGGGGGTTATCGATGTACGTACCGATGCGGTATTGACTGCTTTCACTATTTTTTCCATCTGGCATTTGGCCGCCTATATTGAGAAAAATTCACCCAAGCACATGATATGGGGTGCCTTTGGGGCTGGTATTGCCTTTTCGACCAAGGGTCAGATTGCCCTTTTGGTTATTGGTTTGCCCATACTTTGCCATTTGGCTTATACCCGAAAATGGAGAATGTTCCTCAATTGGAGGGTCCTCATGGGACTTTTGGTTTTTGCAATAGTAATTGCACCCATGTTGTATGCCTACTATCACCAATTTGACCTACATCCAGAAAAGATCATAAGGGGAAAGGGGAATAGGAGTGGTATCTTCTTTATATTTTGGGAGCAGAGTTTTGAACGCCTAAGTGGGGAGGGCGTAGGTAAGAACAGTAGTGATTATTTTTTCTTTTTCCATACCTTTTTGTGGGTATTCCTACCATGGACCGTTGTTGGCCTATCGGCCTATTGGCAAAAGCTAAGGTCATTGGTTCGGTCTAGGTTCAAGTATGTGCCCGGACAAGAGTTTTTGACATTGGGCGGAATTACTTTGGTTTTTATCATCATCAGTTTCGCACAATTCAAGTTGCCACATTATCTGAATATTACGATGCCTTTATTTGCCGTGCTTTCCGCTGGATATCTATATCATTTGTATGCCGAAGGGAATCTGAGGGCAAAAAAAATACTATTGGGCTTCCAGTATTTTATTCTCGCTGTGGTCTTTATAGCCACTACATTGATTTCCTTTTTCGTTTTCAAGGGTGAGGCATATTACAATTATGTATGGAAGCTCATATTGGCTGTTTTTATCGTTTATTACTGTCTTAAACGTGAGGATTATTACTATGGGGTCATAACCATAGGGGCGTTAAGCTCTATTCTGTTGAACGGGGTCTTGAACACACATTTTTACCCTTCTTTGTTGGACTATCAGGCAGGGTCGACCATGGCCGGGACCATACGGGAAAATAATATACCTATTGATGATATCTATAAGATTTCCGGAAACTATACTTGGGCATTGGATTTTTATAATCAAAAACCTGTTAAGATAATATCGATAGGGGAGTTGAAGGATAGGAAGGATGTATGGGTGTATGCCAACGATAAGGAATTGAAGGTGCTAAAGGATTCGGGTTTGGATTGGGACAAACAGCTGAGTGAAGATCAATTCAGGATTACCCGATTGCAAGGCCGGTTCTTAAACCCGGAAGCCAGAAGGAAAGTCGTCAACAAGATGCACTTGGTACATATTTATTAAGCCTGCGTTTTAAGTTTTATCCTCTTAAAGTGGTATATGATGCCAAAAAGCGAGACCAGAGCGGTCGTCAGAAAGAAAACCATACTGATGCTTATCGATGTGCTCTCGTCCAAGGCCAAAAGAGTGGCCCCATAAAAAAAGGTTACTTCGCGACTGCCAATGCCCCCAATGGTCAACGGTAATACGGAAACGATTGATGATACAAGAAAGATAAAGAGGTATTCGATTTCGTTTGCATGTATCCCTAAGGCTTGTAGAATCAAGAGGACACATATTATCTGGGCCATTTGGACAAGGGCCGATAGACCAAAGGATTTCCAGAAGACAGCTAAAATAAAAGCAAGGAACCTTTTGTTCAGGAACCAAAAAACAACAACGGACAAAGCACCAAGGATACCAATAGGCAGATCATATGGGTCGAGCCAATGATTGTCCAAAAGCACCGCTAGGATACAGGAATAGATAAACAGCAATAACAACCCGCTAAGTCTGTCGATCACCAAGGCCGAAACTACTTTTTTCGTTTCCACTTGAAACTCCTTTTTAATGAGATAACCCTTATAGGCATCACCCCCGATACCACCTGGCAGAAAGAGATTATAGAACATGCCCAATAGGTATAACTTAAGATTGCTTTTTTGGGTGAGTCTCACATCCAGTTGGTGGAAATAGAGATTGAGCCGTATAGAAGCCAGTACCTTTGATACTATAAAAAGTAAAACCGAGGCCATCAAATAAAAGGGGTTCGACTCCCTTACAATCTGAAGTACTTCCTTGAAATCGACCTTGGTGAAGATAAAATAGATAAGGATCGCACTTATTGCAATTTTAGCTATTGTTATCAGTTTTTTATGCGACCCTGTCTCCAACCGTTACTTTTTTAATTCGGTATGGCCTTTTCTTTTGAGATTCGTAATAGGTCCTGATCAGGAGTTCCATTACGATGCCAATGGTGAACAGTTGAATGCCTGCCAAAATGAACATTAGACCGAAAATTAATAAAGGACGCATACCAATATCCTCTCCAAACCCATATTTTACAATAAGGAGGTAGATGTTGATCAATACTCCCAAAAGAATCATTAAAAAGCCGAAGATACCAAAAAGGTGTATGGGGCGTTGAAAATATTTACGTATAAAAAGCAGCAACATCATATCCGCGACTACCTTGAAAACACGTTCCAACCCGTATTTTGAAACCCCGGCATGGCGGGCATGGTGTTTTACGGGTACCTGCTTTATCTGTGCCCCCTCCAAATGGGCGAGCAAGGTTATAAAGCGATGCATTTCACCATATAGGTTCAGGTCCTTGGCAATGTCCTTGGTAAAGACCTTTAAGGCACAGCCGTTATCCTTAATGTCGAGCTTGGTAACCCTCCTGACCAAAAAATTCGCAATCTTGGAAGGTATTTTCTTGACAAGGGAATCCTTTCTCTTCTGCCGTATACCGGTTACCACATCATAGTCCTCATTTACGGCATAGTTCAACATCCGGGGTATATCGCTGGGGTCATTTTGTAGATCCCCGTCCATGGTAATGATATATTCTCCTTCAGCATAGTCCAATCCGGCAGCCAAGGCCAGACTCTGTCCGTAATTCTTCTTGAGCTCTATAAGGTGCACCATGTCATCATTCATGTTTTTCACTACCTTACGGGTGTTGTCCTTTGAGAAGTCGTCGATATAGATGATTTGGTATTGGTAACCAACAAGACTTTCATGGATCTTCCGGGTCAATAAAACCACATTTTCCCCTTCGTTATAAAGCGGGACAACAATTGAGAGTAATGAATCTGTTATAGGCTGCATTCCGTTGGATTATAGTGGCGTAAATTTATGCTTTTTATTAGTGAATCCCTATTCTCGATATTTATCTTTGGAACTATAGGTAAAACAACTGATTTCACTGGTCGGTTTGGATGTAAGGTTTTTTTGGACTGTATTTTTTTGTCAGAGAGGCTTTCCAACCTGTTATATCCACTCCATTTCCCTATATGGCCGTTCGTGTTTACGGATTGGTTTTTTATGTATGGCACACCGAAGAAGAAGTCCAAGGCCGGTAAAATAACCAGAACCCCTATTTGTTTCTTTGCCTTCGGGTTCTTAGGGTACTCCGTCCTAAGTTACCAGATCGAATTTAAAGATAGATGTATTGCGATAGGTTTCGTTTGGCCTTAGTACACTGCTCGGAAAATGGGGTTGGTTAGGGGCATCGGGAAAGTTCTGGGTCTCAAAACAGATGGCAGGGAAGTCGGTAGGGGTATATACGACCAATCCGGGTTGGTTTGTATTGACTTCCATCGAAATACCCGACTTTTTGGAATATACCATAGCCGTAAAACTACTATTGTCATCCTTGGCAAAAGGGGTGTCCAATCGGGTTTGGCCTATTTGCCGTACCGACCTGAAATCAAATTCAGTACCTTCGACAGGCAGTAATCTACCTGTGGGCAATAAATTCTTGTGTGTTTCCAGAACCCTAGGGCAATTTAATTCAAGGGAATAATGGTCTATACTGTTCTCCCTGTCCAATTTGAAATAGGAATGGTTGGTCAAGTTCACCACCGTTGATAGGTCGGTGGTCGCTTCATGGATGATATATAGTTCGTTGTTTTTGATTTTATAGGTTACCGTGGCTTTTAAATTGCCAGGGTAGCCCCCCTCCAAATGTTTGCTCAAGTAGGAAAGCCTTACGAAAGGCTCATCACCATGGTTGACTTCCTCAATAGTCCAATATTTTTTGGCAAAGCCCTCCTTGCCACCATGTAGGTGGACACCATTAACGGCAGGTAAGGGGTAGTTCTTTCGGTCGAGGTCGAACCCCCCCTTGGAAATACGCCCGGCATACCTGCCCACACATGCCCCCAAATAGACCGTGTCACTGGGGTATTCACTAGGGTAATCATAACCGACGACCACATTTGTATATCTTCCCTCATCATCCTTTACCAATAATTTTTGGATGATGGCACCGTAATCCAATACGATCAAGGTGATGAAAGGGTTGCTTATTGTAACTTGTTTCAAGAAAATCGAATTTAAATCGACGTAAAATTAAGGGTTTTTGCAACATTGACCTATTAATATCGTCCTTAGGGAAATAGAACAGCTAAAACCAACAGCAAGTTATACAATGTTTCATATTGATGTGGTAGAACAATGTAAGGCCAACGATCGTAAGGCCCAAATGCAACTTTACAAACAGTATTGTGAGGGTATGTTCTGTGTGGCCATGCGTTATGTTCAAGACACCAATGATGCAGAGGATGTTATCCAGGAAGCTTTTATAAAGGCTTTCCAGATGATTCATCAATTCAAGGGCGAGGTTACGTTTGGGGCCTGGTTAAAACGCATTGTCATCAATAAGAGTATTGATTTTCTAAAAACGAAAAAACAGCATTTGGTAGCATTGGATGAGAATTGTTTGAAGATTACCGATGATAATGATTGGAAGGTTGATGATGGAACCACCATAGATTGCGTTAAGTCGGCAATAAGTAAGCTGCCGGATAAGTACCGATTTGTGGTTATGATGTTCCTGATTGAGGGTTATGACCATAGGGAAATTGCACAGGTCTTAAAGCTTAAGGAAACCACAAGTAGAACACGGTTATTACGCGGTAAGAGCTATTTAAGGGAATTGTTAAAAGAAAGAATCTATGGCACAGGATCTTAGGGATTTATTTAAAAAAGAGCAGTGCGAGGAAGGGTTCGCAATGATGGATGGGCATGAAAAACGATTTGAACACCGTTTGGAAAAAGAGCTTCCGCAAAAAAGGAAGGGCCTATTCTTTTTCGTCAAGATTGCGGCAGCTATTCTAGTATTGGTCAGTTCGGGGGTGTTCTTTTATATGAATAGGGATAATACCGATATTACGACGACCATCGTGGATAAAAATCCGACTAAGGATACCAAGACAGGGATTTCCTTAGGGGACCTTTCTCCCGATTTAAAGAAAGTTGAAAACTATTATGTGGCCAAAATCAACCTTGAACTTTCGAAGTTAAATGTTTCGGGCGATACCAAGGATATGGTAGAAAGTTACATGGAGCGATTGTCGGAATTGAATACGGAATACAAAAACCTGAATTTCGAACTCAATCAAATAGGGCCTAATGACCAAACGATATCGGCACTGGTAAAGAATCTACAATTACGACTGCAGCTGTTACAGCAATTGAAATCGAAGTTAAATGAAATACAATCATCAAAAAACGAAGAGTATGGAACGAATGCGATTTAAATCGATAGCCATGGTCGTAACCTTAATGGTAATTGGGGTTTATGGCCAAGAACAGCGTAAGACCTTTAATGAGGTTTTCAATGTAAATCCGGAAACAGTCCTCGATATCAATACGAGTAATGTCGATATTGAATTTGGGACTTGGAACAAAAACCAGATAGCCGTGGAGGCGACCATAATACTTGATGGTACTACGGATGAAGAGGCAAAGGAATATTTTGAACAGGCAGACATCGAAATTGTTGGCAATAGTAAAAAAGTATCTATCGTCATAGGTGTTGGCAATGCCTATGGTTTTAAATTTTCGGGTGGAGGGTTTGAGGATTTTGATATCGATATTCCCGATTTCCATTTTGAAATGCCCGAAATACCAGAGATGGATATACACGATTTACATATAGATTTGTCCGATATGCCCATGCCTCCCGTGCCTGCGGTTGAATTTGACTATGAGGCCTATAAAAAGGATGGAGGGGAATACTTGAAGAAATGGCAGGAGAAGTTTGACAAGGGCTTTAATAAGGGATACGAGAAAAAAATGGAGGCATGGGGTGAAAAGATGGCAGCCAGGCAAGAGGCAATGGCCAAACGTCAAGAAGCCATGGCCGAAAAACGAGAGGTGATGATAGAGAAAAGGATGGAGGTCCAGAAAAGGCAAATGGAGACAAGGGCAGAGGTTGTGGGAAAACGTGCGGGGGAAATGGAAGAACGTAAGGCGAATGTACTGGAATTACGGGAAAAGCACGGCAAGGAGCCTACTTTTTTTTATTATTCAACAGAAAAGGGGAAGAAAAAATTCAAGGTTCGGAAATCCATTAAGGTTAAGATGCCAGAGGGTACGAAGATCAATATGAATGTACGTCACGGAGCAGTTAAATTGGCTGATAACACAAAAAACATCAATGCGGAATTATCCTATAGTACCCTATGGGCAGCGACCATTGATGGGGATGAAACCACAATTGCGACCTCGTATTCATCAGTGCGTGTCAAGCGTTGGAATTATGGTTCGTTGCAAGTTGATTATTCTGATAATGTTGATTTGAATGAGGTGCTCAACTTAAGTTTGAGTGCCACATCCTCTGATGTTGCCATTCACAAGCTGTTGGAGCATGCCATTATACATACGAGGATGGGGTCGTTAAAGATCAATGCGATATCCGATAGTTTCAAAGACATTGATATTTCGATCGAGAATGCGGAAATGACCTGCGATTTGCCAAAATCCGATTTCATAATCACCATCAATCAAACCTTGTCCAAGCTGACTACTCCGCCAAACATGGAGCTGGACCGAGCCCAAAAAGATAAAAATGTAGTGCTTACAGGGTACAATAAGAACATAAATAGTACAAGGTCTATTTACATCGATTCAAAATATAGTAAAGTCGTTTTAAAGGAATAGTCCACTGTTTCCAAGTACGCAAAATCAACTCGGATCTTATCCAAAGGCCATCTTTCCTTTTAACTCCATCACCGTTTTCCGCATCTTATACGTTCGGAAGATTTTTCCAATGTACGATTTCCTCATTGTACATTGCATCGAGACCCATCTGTACACAAATGGCGGTATTTGCCCCTGTAGTGATGTTCGAAATTGGTTTGGTGTTGTTCTGAATACTATCCCTAAAGTCATGCAAGGCCTGTTTGCTCGCATCCCCATGTTCAATGTTCAGGACATAGCCTTTTCCTTCGTCCCATTTTACCATAGCTCCGGAAACCCCATCAACCTCACCCAATTCCTTGTTTTTCATTCCTTCAGGATAGAACCAGGCTTTCGCATGATCTAGGACAATCGTTCCTTTATCACCTATCGCCTTGATCTGGTAGCCATCCATGGCATTGCTTGTTAGGCAAGTGAATGTGGCTTTTACGCCATTGGGGTACGAGTAGAGGAGATGAATGTTGTCATAGGTTTCACGACCATCCTTCCAATAATCAACACCACCTATTCCCATGACTTTATCCGGGGTCGTTTCGGTCACCCAGTTTACAAAATCAATCTGGTGGGAGCATAGTTCAGCCGTTAAGCCACCGGAAAATTCACGGTACATTCGCCAATTTATGGCACGTTCCAATTCTGGACTGGGAACTTCCCTTCTCCAATTACCATTTCTGTTCCATTGACAATCAAAAGCGGTCAACTTGCCAATCGTTCCTTTCTTGATCATATCTACAACATGGGTGTACAGGCGGGAACTGTGATATTGGTGTCCTGTCTGAAATAGGTTTTTTGAGGATTTGACCTTTTGGGCCAAATGTTCTATGCCATTATAACCTTTGGCCATTGTTTTTTCGCAATAAATGTGTTTGCCCGCATCCAAGGCATCCATTGCTATTTTTGAATGTGTGTTAAAAGGGGTCGATACCAATACGGCATCAACATCAGGGTTGTCCAAAAGTTTTCGATAATCTTTATATCCTTGGGCTTTTCCCGCAACTTTGCCAAGCCCGTTTTCCAAACGAAAGGGTAGGGTGTCACAACAAGCGATTACATTGGATTTATCCAGTTGATCGATCAGGGGAATGAGACCTGTTCCTCTGTCCCCAGTTCCAATTACCCCGATATTCACTGTATCATTGGCACCTTTGAAGTTGTTGATGTTTCCGAAAACCGATGTTGATGTGGCGACTGCTGCAGAAGCCAAACTTCCTTTTACTACAAATTCCCTGCGTTTCATTTTCACAATTTTGCGTTCTAGCTTTTTTGAAATTCCTTTTTCCTGTCTGTTAATGCTTATTCATTGTTGAAAACCTTACCTGCTGTTTGTGTTGGGGTTCAGTTCCTTTGGTCTGTTTTCAATGGGGAACCATTAATAAACAGCGGGTTGTTTTCTGAAAGTTGAAGATTCAAAGGATTGCATATTTGACGTCCCATTGGTGTATCAATGATTAATGGTCTTAAAGATAATCGGATATTTTCGTAAATGAAAAAGGAACCCGTAAAAGTTACTTCCAAATGTTTTGATCGTCGAGGTGGGGGGTTAATCCGCCTTTTTTTTAAGTAATACAGGGTATTTGGCCTTGGACCTATTATACCTTGGGGTTGAAATGTTAATGATGTACGGGTTGTTGGGGTTCAGCTTTTTGTAATCCTGATGGTATTCCTCGGCATCATAAAACACCTCGAACTTCTTGACCTGGGTCACTATGGGGTTTTTATAGACCTTGTCTTTTGTCAATTGGTCAATATAGTCCTCGATGATTTTTTTCTCCTCCCCGTTCGAATAAAATGCAATGGAACGATATTGGGTGCCGTAATCAGGGCCTTGTCTGTTTAATGTTGTGGGGTCATGTGAGCTAAAGAACACTTTTACCAAGGTCTTGAAATCTACGACATTGGGGTCGTAATATACCTTTACGGCCTCGGCATGGCTGGTCGACCCGCTCCCAACCTGTCCATATGTTGGGTTTTTCTCAGTACCTCCTGAATACCCCGAAATAACTTCCTTTACACCGATAATGTCTTCATAAATGGCCTCTACGCACCAAAAACAGCCACTGGCAAAATAGGCAACCTTATATTCTTGTAATGCATTGTCCGATAGCTTATTGAAAGTGGTTTCGGTATTGGTGTTGGCGGATTCCCGCTTCTTGTCCTTTACTTTGGACCCACAACCCAGGGAAAACAGTAGTGTAATTGCCAATAATGTTATTTTATTCATGGGATGCCTTTTTTTGTCTTGGTTGTAGTGTTTTGACATTACTTACGTTCCTTTGGATTAAAATAGAATGTTTGTGGTAAATGGGTTTAATCGAATATTTCGTCAAGGAAATAGATCATTGAGTCCCAGGAACGTCTATTGGAGTCAGGTTCAAAGAGCATCCCTTTTTCAGGGAATTGTGCTTTGGGGTTCGTGAATGCATGTCCGGTATGCCCATAAATATGGACATTCCAATCAGCCTTGTAATCGTTCATTTCATAGGAAAGTTTGACCATGTCATTGGGTGGTGCAAGAGGGTCTTCCCAGCCATGTAGGACCAGTACCGCACTTTGGATTTCCTTATTGGGATGAGGTATGGGGGAATCCAATAATCCATGGAAGCTTACCACCCCCCTGATCTTTATCCCGGAACGTGCCAGGTCCAAGACACATTTGCCCCCAAAACAAAAGCCTATTGCCCCAATCTGTGAAGGGTCTACCGCCTTGTGTTTTTTTAAGGTGTCTACGGCCAGTAACATACGCGATTGCAATAATGGGCGGTCATGGTCGAGTTCGTCCATAAGTTTTTGGGCATCCTCAGGCCCGTTGGCCCTGCGTCCTTCCCCGTAATTGTCAATGGCAAATCCCACATAGCCTAGTTTTGCCAATGCTGTTGCTTTTTCCACCTCAAATTCAGATTGCCCGCCCCACATATGGGAGACCAATATTCCAGGTTTTGGTTGGGGCCCTGAATCATTCCAAACGATGACACCCCCAAACGCCTTCCCTGAAGCATCCCTATACGTTATGTTTTCTTTGATAATCATAAGGTTTTTTTAAAATATATCAATTGCGGATATATTGGTTTTACAAAAATAGGGCATCAAGGGTCATGGTACTTACGTTTAATTATGTTAAACTTTCTTAAAATCAATGTAAATGGTTCTTTTGTTCATGAATACTTAATAACTATTTTGATAAATGTTATGTTTTGCTTACTTTTTGATGTAGGTTAGATTCCTGATTAACGGCCATTGAAGATAATGGCGGGGATTGATTATAAAGGAAACACGACATTAACTAAGTATATAAGTAATATTATGGGTAGACCAGCAACAAGACCAACTGAATTAAGGGATGGTTTTTATATAGAAATTAGAAATAGGGGTTCCAAGGCTGGAGTGAAGATAAGGAGGGACACAAAGGAACAAATGCATATGGCTATAAAGGAATATGAAGCATCCAAGGATGTTGTTGTCATTGGCGAGGTAAGTAAAGGAAAGGTATTGGATACTGTGAAATAAACCACACCCGACATACCTGAATTTAGATTCAAGGATCCAAATCATCACATTTCATCTATTTCGGAACGGTTCTCCAATGGGGCACGTTTAGGCCAATCGGGGTGCTTTTGGCCCATTTGATCGGTTGATCGTGGGAATGGTATCCAACCTCACTATATGTGTTTTAGGGATGGTTAAGGGGTATCTGCCCTTTTGGTATTTATTGGAAAATCGCATTGAATTGGCTTCCCTGCCTCGTGGAATTTTATGATATAGTTCGTGCCTTTTTTGGAAAGATCCCTGCTAATACTTCCCTTCAGTTGGCGTGTGAGGTTATGGATCAATTTAAGCCCGAATGATTTGGTCGTTTTGTGGTCAACGGTATTTGGGAAGCCAGTGCCATTATCCCCTATTCGTAATTCATAACCATCGTTCCCATCTTGTCGTATTGAAATGGATATCTCCCCATCTTTTTGATCGGTTACGCCATATTTGAGAGCATTGGTAATTGCTTCGTTGATCAAGAGGCCTAAGGGTACGGCCGTATCGACACCTAATTTAATGTCAGGTATGTCGAGATTGAGTTTTACCTTGCTGTCCGCACCTTTCAATGAACGGATCAGGAATTTACTTAATTCCTGAACATAGGGTCTGTACTCTATTTTGGAAACGTCATTGCACATATATAACATTTCGTGGATCATGGCCATTGAGACAACCCTATTTTGGCTGTTTTTCATGATGCTTTTCATTTTCCCATCCTGGAGATTCCTTGATTGCAGGCTCAAAAGGCTTGATACGGTCTGTAGGTTGTTTTTTATCCGATGATGCACTTCACGAAGTAAGGTCTCTTTTTCCTTGATCTGTTTTTCAATCTCGTTATGTGACTTGTACAAGTTGTGATACGCCTTTAGCAGGTTTCCGCCCAATATGCCCAATAGATATATCGAGAAAAGAATACTGAATAAACTAAGAAGGCTCTGTGATGTTTCGGGTACGGCATTGAAAGATATACTATATTCAGGAAAACCCTCTATGTACAAAAGGCAGACAATGAATATGTTGAGATAGAGGTACACCTTGCCATATCGTTTGGTGGTAATGTATCCAGTGAATACAATCAGTACCAAAACAAAAATAAACGGACTGTTTATCCCCCCACTGTAGAGCGTGATCAAAGTTCCACTTATAAAACCGGTGATCAAGGTGATGTTGCGTGTGGTGGTTGAACTATTGTGCCATTTAAAGGCTATCGTGTTTAGCAGGTTTGCCGCACCAAAGCCTAAAAAGGCATAAGGGAGTACCTTGATGATATTAAGCATATAAAGACAGAGTAGCCCAAGAATAATGGTGAATATTGAGGAAAAATAATTTATCCCCAATGTTAGGTTGGCTTTGTCATTTAGGCGATATCCATCTTGAACGGACATTTTCATGATGTGAAATTTTGGCTCATTAATAGAGAATCACACGTTTATATTGAAAGGTAATTCCTTATAATCCAGTTTACTGTAAATCTAAATATGTTTTACAATTAAATCAATATCAATTCATGAAATATGGATGTTTTATTCGATTTTTTGTTATAAAATTGAAATAGTGGCCTTTCAATTGGTATAATGCCTGTTGGTTACGTTGTTTTGAAATGCGTTGTTCTGTTATTCTGGCCAGTTGATGTATTTGATGGGATATTCCAATGACAAGGTTCGACCATATTGAAAAAAGAAATCCATCCCTTCTGTACTTAAAGTCGAAGGGACGGATTTTTCCAAGTATATGTTTTTTTGGAACAGTATGGATCAGTCCTTGGTCAAGACCCAATCACCACTATGGATCAAAGGTTCTGCATGTTTGTATTTTACGGTCTTGCTCTCACCGGACATCACATTTTTAATGGTAACACGGTCGTTACGTCCTATTTTGGGGTGGTCGCGAACAATGGTCTCCGTTACCTGTGGTCTTTGCCCGGCAGCCCTGTTTTTGGTGGCTAGCTCATCACTATTGGGGATTTCCTCTTTGCTGGTCCGCAGTTTTTCCGAAGGTTTTCTTACGTTTCCTGCATTTTGGATCTCATTCGGGTTCTCAGTGGGCAATTCCCCTTTGAACAGGAACAATACCACTTCTTTGTTGACCTTTTCGATCATACTCTTGAAAAGTTCGAATGCTTCGAATTTATAGATCAACAAGGGGTCTTTTTGTTCGTGGACAGCCAATTGTACCGATTGTTTCAATTCATCCATCTTACGTAAATGGGTTTTCCAGGCATCATCTATTATGGCAAGTGTAATGTTCTTTTCAAAATCGGTCACCAATTGCCTGCCATTGGTTTCGTAGGCGTCCTTAAGGTTGGTCACTACGTTCAGACTCTTGATCCCATCAGTGAACGGTACCACGATTCGTTCGAACTTGTTCGAATTGTCCTCATAGACCTTCTTGATAACGGGGAATGCTGTTTCCGCATTCCGTTTCATCTTGTCTTGGTAATATTCATAGGCGGATCTGTAGATGGTGTTCGCTAGTTCAGGAATGGTTGTTTTTCCGAAATCAGCCTCGTTTATCGGCGAGGTGATCGAGAAGAATTTAATCAATTCAAATTCAAAATTCCTGTAATCCATGGCGTCCTTATTGGTCTCTGCGATGACTTCACAGGTGTCGTAGACCATATTGGCTATATCGACCTTGAGCCTTTCACCTTGCAGGGCATGTCGTCTTCTTTTGTATACGACCTCACGCTGGGCGTTCATTACATCATCATACTCCAACAATCGCTTACGAACACCAAAGTTGTTTTCCTCTACTTTTTTCTGGGCCCGTTCAATTGATTTTGTCATCATGGAGTGTTGTATGACCTCTCCGTCTTCCAAGCCCATCTTGTCCATCATCTTCGCTACCCGGTCAGATCCGAACAAACGCATAAGGTTATCTTCCAAGGAGACATAGAATTGCGAGCTTCCTGGGTCGCCTTGTCGTCCCGATCGACCTCTTAACTGCCTATCTACACGCCTTGAATCATGGCGTTCCGTACCAATAATGGCCAGACCACCAGCTTTTTTCACTTCTTCGGCCAATTTGATGTCGGTACCACGACCTGCCATGTTGGTCGCTATGGTAACCACTCCCGGGTTACCTGCCTCTGCAACCACATCGGCTTCTTTTTTATGCAATTTGGCATTCAGGACATTATGGGGTACTTTTCGAATGTTCAACATTCTCGACAGTAATTCTGAAATTTCGACCGAGGTCGTACCGATCAATACAGGCCTTCCAGATTGGGACAATTTGGTCACTTCCTCGATAATGGCATTATATTTTTCACGCTTGGTCTTATAGATCAGGTCATTTCGATCATCTCTCAAAATAGGGCGGTTTGTGGGAATCTCCATTACGTCCAACTTGTAGATTTCCCAAAATTCCCCAGCTTCTGTAATCGCCGTACCTGTCATACCGGACAGCTTTTTGTACATCCTAAAATAATTCTGTAGGGTAACCGTGGCGAAGGTCTGGGTAAGTGCCTCGATCTTTACATTTTCCTTAGCTTCAATAGCTTGGTGTAATCCGTCGGAATAGCGGCGCCCGTCCATGATACGGCCTGTTTGTTCATCAACGATCAAAACCTTGTTGTCGATGACGACATATTCCACATCTTTCTCAAAAAGGGTATAGGCCTTTAATAATTGACTCATGGTATGTATTCGTTCACTTTTTACCGTGAAGTCCTTAAAGAGCTCCTCCTTGAGTTCGGTTTCTTTTTCAATATCAAGGCCCTGGCTTTCGATCTTGGCTATTTCCCCCCCAATGTCCGGCATTATGAAGAAGTCCCTATCCTGTTCCCCAGAGATATAGTCCACACCTTTATCGGTCAATTCAATTTGATTGTTCTTTTCATCGATGACAAATAGGAGGTCCTCGTCGACCTTGGGCATTTCCCTATTGTTATCCTGCATGTAGAAGTTCTCTGTTTTTTGCAACAATTGTTTGATGCCCTCTTCACTTAAGTATTTGATCAAGGCCTTGTTTTTAGGCAATCCCCTAAAGACCCTTAACAGTAGGAATCCACCTTCCTTGGTGTCGCCGGCAGCAATTGCTTTTTTGGCCTCGGCCAATACCCCGGTCAAATGTTGCCTTTGTCTTTGGACAATATCATTGACTTTGGGTTTGAGTTCGTTGAATTCATGACGGTCTCCTTCGGGGACAGGCCCGGAGATGATCAAAGGGGTACGCGCGTCATCAACCAGGACGGAATCGACCTCATCGACAATGGCATAATGATGCGGTCTTTGTACCAGGTCCATAGGGGTGTGTGCCATATTGTCCCGTAGGTAATCAAAACCAAATTCGTTATTGGTGCCATAGGTAATGTCGGCGTTATAGGCTGCCCTACGTCCTTCGGAATTGGGTTTGTGATGGTCTATACAATCCACGGAGAGTCCATGGAACTCAAATATAGGGGCCATCCAGGCGCTATCCCTTTTTGCCAGATAATCGTTTACCGTTACCAAATGGGTGCCATGGCCGGAAAGTGCGTTCAAATACATGGGTAGGGTAGCGACCAAGGTCTTACCTTCACCTGTTTGCATTTCCGCTATCTTTCCTTGGTGTAGGGCGATACCACCGATCAGCTGCACATCGTAGTGTACCATGTCCCATGTAACTGCTTTTCCGGCAGCATCCCATGAGTTTTTCCATATGGCCTTGTCATCGTCCAGGGAAACATAATCCTTGCTTCCGGATAATTTTCTGTCAAATTCCGTTGCGGTGACCTCAAGTGTTTCATTGGCCATGAATCTTTTGGCTGTTTCCTTGACTACGGCAAAGGCCTCTGGTAGAATATCGTTAAGGGTGCTTTCCGAGATTTTATAGGCCTCTTCCTTGAGCCTGTCTATTTCTGTGTAGATATCCTCGTTCTTGTCGATATCGGTGGAGTTGCGCGCCTGCTCTGTCAATTCGGCGATCTTATTGTCCAATTCTTGGCGATTGGCCCTTATTGTCGCCTTGAATTCGGCGGTTTTCGCTCTGAGTTCATCAAGGCTCAGACCTTCCAATATCGATTCGAATGATTTTATCTGTTTAAGGATGGGTTGTAGTTCCTTAACATCTTTCTTTGATTTGTCTCCTACAAATGCTTTCAGTACTGAATTTATAAAACTCATAATCTCTTACTATTATATGATCGAAAGTTGCGGAAATCGATTGCTTTCAATTCTTTCAATGCTCTATTATGTCAAATACCCTCCTAATAAAGGGAACTTCAAGGATGGGGCAAAAGGTGTTCCGTTTTTTGATAGGTCAAAAGGAATACCCATGATACTGCCAAATTTACCGAGAAAAAGCCCAAGGTATTTTATTTAATTGCGAAGGTAACATTTTGAATGCTATTTTCTTCCTTTTTATCAGGGCAGTAATCATAAAAAAAAAAGCCTCCGGAGAGACTTTTTTACATACTTGTTTTTATTTAATATTCATCCTCATTCCAGAGGTAGTCCTCCTCTGTAGGGTAGTCTGGCCAAATTTCCTCAATGGACTCGTATATTTCACCACCTTCTTCCTCCATGGATTGTAAGTTTTCCACAACCTCCAAAGGTGCTCCGGTCCGAATCGAATAATCGATTAGCTCATCTTTGGTCGCTGGCCAAGGTGCATCACTTAAATAAGATGCCAATTCTAAAGTCCAATACATTTTAGTAGTTTAATTTTTTGCAAAAATAATTTTTATCTTGAAATAGCCAAGGTATTTTATGGTTATTTGGTTATAATAGTTTGATAACGGAGAAAACCGGGATTTATTAGCTGTTTTTTTCAGGAATCCACTTGACTTCATCCGCCTTTAGGTCAACGGACAATTTTCGTGCCAAGACAAAAAGGAAATCCGAAAGTCGATTTATGTATGACATGACGTTTTCATCGAAAGGCTCTTTTTCGAATAGTTCCGTGGCCGATCTTTCGGCCCTGCGACAAACGGTACGGGCAATATGACAGTATGACACGGTTGTGTGGCCGCCTGGAAGTATGAAATGGGTCATTGGTGGCAAGGATCCATTCATGATATCCATCTTGTTCTCCAGTAGTTCGATGTCGGAGGTAGCTATCCTAGGGATATTCAATCTTTCCTTACCATTCTTAAGAGTCGCTTTTTTAGGGTCTGTGGCCAAAATGGCACCGACGGTAAAAAGTTTTTGTTGGATCAGGGCAAGTAATCTTTTGGTATAGCTGTCCATTTCCTGGTCACGTATAAGGCCTATCCAAGCATTCAATTCATCAATAGTACCATAACTATCGATCCTAATGTGCTTTTTTGATACCCTGGTGCCTCCGAACAGTGCTGTAGTGCCCTTGTCACCGGTCTTGGTGTATATCTTCATATATTATTTATTATTCTGTTGTTCCTAGGTTTTGTTTTTGTTTTTTTTGTCATCACGGTGATACCCGTCCATGAATTTTTTGGATTTTCTTTCTTTGGATTTATTCCTGTTGATAATCAAAAAAAACAAATATATGACTACAAGTATGCCTAGAACTGAATAGATAGTGGAATATTCCATAATTTAATATATTGGTTCCCATTTTTTCGGGAATACTATTTTTAATGAATCCTGCGGGGATTGGTATCGCAAGATTCCTTTTGACTAAAGTTACGGGTTTATATCCTAACTTTAAAATGTTCTTTTGCCTGTTCCTTTCTGAAAAATAGGGCGCCACAGTAAAATAGGTCGACCGATACGGTCACCTTGGCGTGGTTCTTTAACGTTTCCCAAGTTTGTGTGCTTTCTTTATCGTAGTGGATGTTGTTGACCCACAGCATACTATCATTGTGGTAGATTCCTTCTTTTATAATGCTGGAGAACAATACGTTATTAGGCTCGTCCAAATAAATAATGTCCGCCGGTCGCTGGTCTGTTTCAATAAGTGGGAAAGATTCCTTTACCAGATCGATTATATGGTTCCCGTTTTTGGGGGTAAAAAAAGTCTTGGCCTTGAAATAGGCTATACCCTTGAACAAAGCCTTGATGTTCTTGTTGCCTTTGAACCTGGATTTTTTGTACAGACATTTTGTGACATAGGCATAAATGAAAGGTGAATGTATCCCGTGCTGGTTCGTTGAACCAAGGATGTATTTCAGGTAGTGGGTAAAACGGTACAACATGTGGCAAAAGATGTTTTTTAATTTCCCTCCATCATGGCTGAAAGTTCAAACCAACGCTCGGTTTTTGTTTCGATGGCTTCGGAAACCTCCTTTAATTCTATTGAAAGTTCATCGATTTTCTTGCCGGAAAGATCACCCTCGGCAAATTTGTTCTGTAATTCCTTTTTCCTTTTTTCCAGTTGTTGTATGCTTTTTTCCAGTGATTTATATTCCTTTTGTTCTATGTAGGAAAGTTTTGCCCCACTGTTTTCCTCTTTCCAGGAGGCCTTGGTCGCACTGTTTTCATTGGTCTTGCCCTTTCTGGATCTGCTCTCCGTCAATTGGCTGTCCTCATACGCCCTATAATCGGAATAGTTGCCGGGAAAATCCTCTATAACGGCATTGCCCCTGAAAACAAAAAGGTGGTCTACGATCTTATCCATAAAGTAACGGTCATGGGATACGACCATAAGGCATCCGGGGAAATCCAACAGAAAACCTTCCAATACGTTCAGGGTCATGATGTCAAGGTCATTGGTGGGCTCGTCCAAAATCAGGAAATTCGGATTTTGGATGAGTACAGTGCATAGGTAAAGGCGTTTGCGTTCACCTCCACTTAATTTCTCGACAAAATCATATTGTTTTTTTCTGTCGAACAGAAAGCGCTCAAGCAATTGTTGCGCGGATATCTGTTTCCCTTTCTTAAGGGGGATATAGTCCCCGAACTCCCGAATGACGTCGATGACTTTCTGGCTCTTTTTAACGGTAATGCCTTTTTGGGTATAGTACCCTATCTTGATTGTCTCACCAATGACGACCTTGCCCGAGTCAGGTTGGTCCAAACCGGATAGAATATTCAGGAAAGTTGATTTTCCTGTGCCGTTTTTACCAATGATACCAATGCGTTCCCCTTTGGTAAAAGTATAATCGAACTGGTCCAGAATGGGTTTTCCCGGATAGGTCTTGGATAGTTTGTGCAGTTCAAGGATCTTGCTGCCAATGCGTTCCATGTTCATTTCGAGTTGCACCTCATGTTCTATACGGCGTTGGTGTGCCTTCTCTTTGATGGCCTTGAAATCATCGATCCTTGATTTTGATTTGGTGGTCCTGGCCTTGGGTTGCCGCCTCATCCATGTCAGTTCTTTTTTGAAGAGCAATTTGGATTTATGTTGTTCAACGGCTTCCTGCTCCGATCGGGCTTCCTTTTTTTCTAGATAATAGGAGTAATTACCCTTGTAAGGATATAATCTACCACCATCCAATTCAATGATCTCGTTACATACCCGCTCTAGGAAATATCGGTCGTGGGTAACCATGAACAAGGTTATGTTCTCCTTTGAGAAATATTGTTCGAGCCATTCGATCATTTCCAGGTCCAAATGGTTGGTAGGTTCATCAAGGATCAACAGGTCAGGTCTATTGATAAGGGCATTGGCCAAGGCCAACCGTTTTTTTTGCCCACCCGATAGGAGCCCTACCTTGGCATGCATGTCCTCTAATTTCAGTTTGAAGAGAATCTGCTTGTATTGGGTCTCGAAATCCCATGCATCATGGCGGTCCATCCCTTCAAATGCTTCTTGGTATGCCTCCTCGTCCCCTGGATCTTCCAAAGCCTTTTCGTACGCAAGGATTATTTTAAGTATTTCATTGTCAGAGGCAAAGATAGTCTCTTCGACCGTTAGGTCGGGATTGAGTTCGGGTTCCTGCTCCAAGAAGGATACCCGCACCCCTTTTCGGTAATTCACCAGCCCGATATCGGGAACGTCCTTTCCGGAAAGAATATTGAGTATTGAGGTTTTCCCATCACCATTCTTGGCGATCAAGGCGATCTTTTGATCCTTGTTGACCCCAAAGGAAAGGTCTTCAAAAAGGACCAGTTCACCATAGGATTTCGCTATGTTTTCAACGGAAAGTAGGTTCATGCTCGGGAATGGTTTTTTTTTGTCTGCGATCAAGGGAATATAAAAAGGAATACCGGATGCCTAACGCCAATAGGATAGGGATAAGCACTGGGGAAAATAGTTGCACCTTCATTGCCCATAATAGGATAAGCAAGAATAGCATCAAGATTAGAAATAGTATGTATATGGTGGTCCATGCTGGGAGTGCTTTTTTTCGCCCGACCAAAAAGGCAAGAACCAAATTGAATGGAAAGGCCCAAAGGATATTGAGGTTATTGGCTGTAGCCGTGTGCTCGGTTAAAAACCACAGAAAGAAAATAAGTGTCCCGACAAGCCCTGTTACGAGGAAAATGGCAAGATCCAACCCTTTGGCCCTTCTGTTGTCTTTGTTGTCCCTATAGGTTAGGATGAAAATCACGATCATTGACAACAACGACCAAAAGAGGGGGGTAAGTAAAAAATTATTTTTGTGCCCTGTGGTTTTGGGCTGGTATACAGAAACCTCATTGGACACCAAAGGTCTGCCCCTTAGTCTGGCATAGTTCAACTGTCGCATATTATACTGGGGAAGGAACATATGTTCTTTTGGCGACGCCAGATCATCAATAACGGATCCAAGTGCCAGGTCTATACCAAGACAAGACCACGAATTAACAGGTATATTCTGATGTATGAGCTCACGATGTGTATATTGTTTCCCAAGATAATTTTTATTGAACACTAGATTATCGCCGTAAACCGAATCGAGGACATCCCAGATCTTGGTGGCGCAGTTGTTGTAAAAGAAATCGTAGGGGTAACCTCTGTTCTTGGGGAGGTAATTGTGCTCTAAAAACTGGAATAACCTATTTCTTTCGGTTTGGGAAAGCCGCAAGGTCTGTTCCTTTACCCAGCGCTTATCGTATTTGTATTCACGTATAAAATTAGCGTATTGCTGACGTGCCAACATATAATCCAATTTCCCTTTAGCGAATTTCACATAAAAGTTATCTGAATAAAAGTTGAAGACCCCATAGTTGTATACAACATCCATCCCGATGGCAGGGTCTTTTATGCGGAAAGCACTGTGCCCGAAGGTGGAATATAACTGTCCGCCGGGCCCACAGGTCAAAACACTTATTTTTGATAATGGGGATAATTCCGGAACTTGGGAATACCCTGTGATCGTAGTCAATAATAAAAGGGATATGGCCAACCTTCTTAACGGCATAATATTTCGATAGGGATTTTATAATCACAAATATCCGAATAAATTGTTTAGAAGGCAGTTTTATCTTAGGGGTTCTTGACCGTAAGGTTTGTTTTGGCCCAAAAGTATACGATAAGATCTATGATAGGCTGTTGTTGGCAATGGATTCGGAGCCTCTTTATGTAGATAGGGAATAGTGTTGGGTCGTTTCTACTTTGGTGTATGCGATCATGGGTAGAGGGTTGGTATTCCTGTAAATGTCTTATTTTTACATAAACAAGTCGCCATGAAACGCCATATTCCCAATCTCATCACATTAATGAATGTCTTCTGTGGCTGTGTGGCCACGGTATTTGCCGTACTGAACCAGTTGGAACTTGCTGCTTTTTTTGTTTTCCTAGGGATCATCCTCGATTTTTTTGATGGAATGGCAGCTAGGATCTTGAATGTGAAAAGTAAGCTGGGACTGGAGTTGGATTCCTTGGCCGATATGGTTACCAGTGGTCTTGTGCCAGGTATTGTCATGTTCCAATTATTGGCCATGTCAATGAATGGTGGGTGGAATGCGAACCTGTCTTCCGAGGCGGCCCATGATACTTTTTGGGTTGGGCTCAAAGTTGCCCCTTTGCCCTTTTTGGGTTTTTTGATCACTTTGGCATCGGCATATCGATTGGCGAAATTCAATATCGATGAAAACCAGACCAGTTCCTTCATCGGTCTGCCCACACCTGCCAATGCGTTGCTGGTCCTATCCCTTCCCTTGATCTTGTTGTACCAGAACAACGATATATTGAATAGTATTATCCTTAATCAATGGTTTTTGATCGGAATCACGATTTTAAGTGCGTATTTACTGAATTCGAAATTGGAACTTTTCGCCCTGAAGTTCAAGAATTGGAATTTCAAGGATAATTCACAGCGTTATATATTCCTTATTGTGGGCTTGGTACTCTTGCTGACCATGAAGTACTTGGCCCTACCTGCGATTATTGTTTTTTATATCTTGAGTTCTGTGGTCGGGAATGTATCCAAAAAGGCTTAGCGGCCTTAAAAATTCAGTTTCTTTTTACGTAGTTCGAAATTTTGGCCTAGATATACCTTTCGGACCATTTCGTCCGCAGCAAGATCTTCGGGCACTCCGGATTTTAGGATACCACCTTCGAACATTAAATAAGAACGTTCGGTAATGGCCAAGGTTTCCTGGACATTGTGGTCGGTAATGAGGATACCGATGTTCTTATCCTTCAAATGGGCGACGATACGCTGAATATCCTCGACCGCTACGGGGTCTACCCCGGCAAAAGGTTCATCGAGTAATATGAATCTTGGGTCCGTGGCCAGTGCCCTTGCGATTTCGGTCCTACGACGTTCCCCCCCGGAAAGTAAATCACCCCTGTTTTTTCGGATATGTCCAAGCCCGAATTCCTCTATGAGCGATTCCATCTTCATAAGCTGCTCTTTCTTACTGAGCTTGGTCAACTGTAGTACACTTAGGATATTCTTTTCGATACTTAATTTCCGGAATACCGAAGCCTCTTGGGCCAAGTACCCAATACCATTTTGGGCACGTTTGTACATAGGGAAATTGGTGATTTCCATATCATCCAGGTAGATTTTCCCCGCATTTGGTTTTATAAGGCCTACGATCATGTAGAAAGATGTGGTTTTCCCTGCTCCATTAGGTCCTAAAAGACCAACGATTTCCCCTTGGTTCACTTCCAGGGAAATTCCTTTTACCACTTGTCGGCCCCTGTAGGCCTTCATAATATTTTCCGCTCTAAGCTTCATAAATGGATTCGAATAAAATCAAATATACCCCAAATCTAGGTCTAAATACTGGGTGTTGGTTTATTGTTCACGGTATTTTAACCTTTTTTGTTTTTCTTGGCGGCCAATTTGGCCTCTTTTTTCGCATCTGCCCTCATCACCATTTTGGAAATATAGATACTGACCTGGTACAATATAAGTACGGGCACGGCTACGATAATCTGACTGGCTACATCTGGAGGTGTAATTACCGCGGATACGATCAGTACGATGACCAAGGCTATTTTTCGGTATTTTCTCATGATCTCGGGGGTCACCAACCCTATCTTGGTCAAAAAGTATATAAGTATGGGCAATTCGAACAGGATTCCACAAGCGATGACCGAGGAACGTACAGTGGCGATATATGATCCTATATCGAACTCGTTAAGCACCAATTCACTTACTTGGTAAGTGCCTAGGAAGTTGATTGAAAGTGGGGCAACCACGTAATAACCGAACAATACGCCCAGAAAGAACAAAGATGAGGCGATAAGGATAAAGCCACGGGAATTCTTACGCTCCTTTTCATAGAGTCCGGGACTAATGAATTTCCAAAGTTCATAGAGGACATAGGGGAACCCTACGATAAACCCGGCCCAAACAGAGGTCCATATATGGGCGGAAAATTGCCCGGCCATTAATCGGCTCTGTATCGTGAAAGGTAATTTGTCGGCACAAAAGGCAGAATCTATACCAAAGAACGTTGCAATGTCACAAAAGAAACGATAGGTCGGGAAGTCCATTTTTGATGGTCCGAAAATAACCGTGTCGAAAATGAAGCCCCTCATCACAAAAGCAATGGTCCCAATAATAACAACTGCGAATGTTGAGCGTATCAAATGCCATCTTAATTCCTCAAGATGGTCGAGGAAAGACATTTCGTCCGGACTTTTTCTCTCTCTTTTAGTCATTATATTATGCCCTCGTTTATTAGGTTGTGTAAATGTACCACGCCTTTATATGCCCCGTCCTTTACGGCCAACAATTGTGAGATTTCGTTTTCCTGCATACGTTCAAGGGCTGTAATGGCAAGTTTGTCCGTTTCAATGGTCTTCGGGTTGACACTCATGATATCCTCTACTTTTAGTCTATTTATGTCTTCATATTTGTTCAACATTCTACGAATATCCCCATCAGTGACAATACCCACAAGTTTCCCGTCGTTTATTACTGCCGAGACCCCCAACATTTTTTCCGAGATCTCGACGATGACCTCACGGACATTGGTGCCCACACCGACCTGGGGTTTCATATTGGTTTGGACAATATCGCTCACGGTGAGGTATAATCGTTTGCCCAAGGAACCGCCAGGGTGGTATTTGGCAAAATCCTTACTGCTGAACCCTTTCAGTTCCAACAGGCAGATGGCAAGGGCATCCCCCATGACCAATTGTGCCGTTGTGCTGGTCGTGGGAGCCAGATTATTGGGGCAGGCTTCTTTTTCAACATAAGTGTTCAATACATGATCGGCATGTTGTGCCAAGAAAGATTCTGCGTTGCCTGTCATCCCTATTAAAATATTTTCACCCCTTTTGATCAAGGGCACCAGCATTTTGATCTCAGGCGTATTCCCGCTTTTCGAGATACAGATGACAATGTCATTGTCCTGTATGGTTCCTAGGTCACCATGTATTGCATCTGCGGCATGCATAAAGACCGAAGGTGTTCCGGTGGAGTTCAAAGTAGCCACTATTTTAGTGGCGATGATGGCACTTTTCCCTATGCCGGAGATAACGACCCTGCCCTTGGAATTTAGGATGCTGTTGATCGCAAGTGCAAAATCCCCATCCAATAGATGTGCCAGATTCCCAATGGCCGCACTTTCGGTTTCAATGGTTTTTTTGGCAATTTTAAATATTGTTTTAGAATTGTTCAATGTATATTTGAAGTTAAGGATTGTTGTCCTAAAAAAGAATGTGTTATATTTAGGTTTACAAAACTACATAAACTTAATTTTATAAAACAGTTAAGTTTTAAAAGGATGTCAAGATGGGATTTGTTTTATGGAACAAAACGCCTTGACTTAAATAAGAATTTAGTAGATGGCCTATAGGCATTGAATCAAGAAATTAGATGGTGAAAGAAGCAATGGGGCAAAATGGATATGATATACATGCCTCGTTAAAAAAATATTTTGGGTTTTCCCGGTTTAAGGGATTGCAAGAGTCTGTGATCAACAATATTATTGAGGGTAACAACACTTTCGTGATCATGCCGACAGGTGGTGGCAAGTCATTGTGTTACCAGTTGCCGGCCTTAATGCAGGAAGGCACTGCGATTATCGTGTCCCCATTGATTGCATTGATGAAGAACCAGGTTGATGCCATAAGGGGTATATCCGATAATCGTGGCGTGGCCCATGTGCTGAACTCTTCATTGAACAAGACCGAGGTCAAGCAGGTTAAGAGCGATATTACGGAAGGGGTGACGAAGTTGTTGTATGTCGCCCCGGAATCACTTACGAAAGAGGAATATATAGATTTCCTTAGAATGGTAAAGGTTTCCTTTGTCGCTGTTGATGAGGCACACTGTATCTCTGAATGGGGTCATGATTTTAGACCTGAATACAGGAATTTGAGGACTATTGTAAGTAGGCTTGGTGATAACATCCCGATTATTGGCCTAACGGCTACGGCGACACCCAAAGTCCAGGAAGATATTATAAAAAATCTGGGGATAACCGATGCCAAGGTTTTTAAGGCATCATTCAACAGGCCCAATTTGTTTTATGAAGTACGCCCCAAAACGGCAAATGTCGATGCGGATATTATCCGATATGTAAAGCAGAATGCAGGCAAGTCGGGTATTATCTATTGTTTGAGCAGAAAACGGGTCGAGGAATTGGCACAGGTCCTACAGGTGAACGGGGTCAGTGCCGTTCCCTACCATGCTGGTTTCGATGCCAAGACGCGCTCAAAGTACCAGGATATGTTCCTTATGGAAGATGTGGATGTTGTGGTTGCCACCATTGCATTTGGTATGGGGATAGACAAGCCCGATGTCCGTTTCGTCATCCATCATGATATCCCAAAGAGTATAGAGAGTTATTATCAGGAAACAGGCCGTGCCGGTAGGGATGGTGGCGAAGGCCATTGTTTGGCATTTTATTCCTATAGGGATATTGAGAAATTGGAAAAGTTCATGTCCGGCAAGCCCGTTGCGGAACAAGAGATAGGGAACGCTTTGTTGCAAGAGGTCGTCGCCTATGCGGAAACCTCTATATCCCGTAGGAAATTCATGCTCCATTATTTTGGGGAGGAATTTGATGAGGTTAATGGGGATGGTGCCGATATGGATGATAATGCCCGTAACCCAAAAGAGAAACAAGAAGCAGGCCACCATGTCCTTAAAGTATTGCGTACCATCGAGGAGACCAATGAAAAATTCAAATCAAAGGAAATCGTAAAGACCATTACGGGGCAGGTAAACGCATTGATCTCTTCCCACAAGGCCAATGAGAAATCGGTATTTGGTATTGGGGCCGATCAGAGTGGGAACCATTGGATGGCCTTGATCCGCCAAATGTTGGTTGCCGGCCTAATAAAAAAGGAAATTGAACTGTACGGTACCCTGCACCTTACGGAAAAAGGAAAGCAATTTTTGGTCGAGCCAACATCGTTTATGATGACCAAGGACCATGAATACAGTAAGGAAAGGGACGAAGCCATTGTAAGTGCTTCGAAAGGTGGAGGGGTTGCCGATGGGAAACTTTTGAAAATCTTGAAATCCTTGAGGAAAAAGCAGGCTGATAAATTGAACGTACCTCCCTTTGTGGTCTTCCAAGACCCTTCGTTACAGGATATGGCATTGAAATACCCGATTTCAATGGGGGAAATGCTGAATATCTATGGGGTAGGGGAAGGTAAGGCCAGGAAATATGGAAAACCTTTTATTGCCGCGATTGCCGATTATGTTGAGGAGAATGATATTTTACGACCGGATGATATGGTCGTTAAAAGTACGGGGGCAAATTCAGGATTGAAACTATACATAATCCAGAATGTGGATAGGAAACTAAGTTTGGAGGATATTGCTTCTGCCAAGGGTATTGGGATTCCCGAACTGATCAAGGCAATGGAACAGATCGTTTATAGTGGCACAAAATTGAATATTGCGTATTATATCGATGACATTTTGGATGAGGACCAACAAGAGGAAATCCATGATTATTTCTTGGAGGCCGAAAGTGACAATTTGGAAAAGGCCATGCAGGAATTCAATGGTGAATATGAGGAAGAAGATCTTCGTTTATATCGGTTGAAGTTCATTAGCGAGGTGGCCAACTAAAGATAGGGTTTCGCAAAGTACATAAGAAAAACAACGCCTTGAATGATGTTTCCAAGGCGTTGTTTGTTCTATTGTACCTTTAAAAAGTGTTGACCGCCCTACTTCGATTTTCTAAGTTGCCGTTGTATTTTCTTTATGGCGGACTCGATTGATTTTTCAGGTTCTATAATGTTGTATTCTCCCCAGAAACCGGAATCGGCAAACCCGATAGCCTCATCGCCCAAAATAATCGATGTCTTGACTCTGTCCCTTGCCCTGGGCATTTCGTTGGTTAGGTTCTTTTCCCAATCGGTGACAGCCATTTCACAGGATAGACTATAGACCGAATTGAAGAGTTTTTTGTCCCAATCGATTTTAAATTCCAAAAGCACATTACTGTAACCGTAGTACCATTTGCCATCTTTTTCACGATAGTCCACACGATAGTCCACCTTGTTGGGCCAGACCTTGGCATTGACAGGTTTTTTACGGACAAACAATTTAGCTGCCTCATATTTGTTGGTGATGTTCAAGGAATAAATGGCCTTGGTCAATACCTTGCGTTCCGCATCGATATAAAGTTTACCTGTATATAACTGTTCCTTGACCCCTGGTTTTTGGATGAAATCGATTATATAAATCTGCCGATGGTCAATACGGGTAGATCGTTCGAAATTAAAATGATACTTGTCCAGGGATCTTTCATGGAAAACATATTCGGGGTACTTCATAATATCCACATAAAGTGTGTTGTACGGCCCGCCTTGTAATTTAAGGGCAACGGTGTCAAGTTTACTGTAATCCGTACTTTTACGGGCCTTATAGATCTTAACCCCGTCTTTCTTGTTTGAATTGTATGGGGTTTTATAAATATTTACAACGGCTTCCGAAAGGGAAACGTTTTTCTTTCTTCTTTTTATGGTTTCCCGATAAAAGGCTGTCATTAGGGTGGGGTCATCAAAATAATTCCCACCTCTTCTTTTTAAGGTTTCCCGCACCAATTCCCCAGCATTCTTGGGAATGCTAAGACTAACCTCGCCCAAGGCTTCCACAAAAACATCCATATAGATCTTGTTGTTGTCTTCCTTGAATTGGGAAAGGGGGATCGATTTGTTTTTATACCCTAAAAAAGCAACTGTAACATTACCTTCCTTCACGGATGTGGGTACTTTTAAGGCAAATTCACCCTCTGTGTTCGAGATTGTACTGATATTCGTGCCTTCAACGGTAAGTGTGGCAAATACCAAGGGTTTTTTGGATCTTGCATCCATTATCCTACCTTTAAATTGCTTGTAGCCCATTTCCTGCCCTTCTTGGAAAAATGCGGATGCTTCGGATATGCCTGTTAGGCCAATAAGAAAAAAGCCAAGCAATATGGTGTTGAACATCTTTTGGGGCCTATATGGTCGTTTATGTCTCACGATAGATTGTTTTAATTGAATAGTTTTTTGGGATTTATACAAGTTAGTGATAATTAAGGATATAAGTTGTTAAAAAGCGGGTTTAACCCTTCGGCTTTCAAAATCATTGGTTTTAATTGGCCTTTTATATGCTTATGGGAATGGAACTTGTCTTATGTATTGAAAATGGTTTTTGCCAGAATACCCCGCATAGCTCATTGGTGTGCCGTTTGTGGATTTCTTGAAAGTCCTATCGCAGGGCGATAGCCAAAAAGGGTTTGATTCCCCGAGGCTTGAAAGTTTTTAGGAAGCATACTTCGTACCCTTGGGTCGAGGTTGTTGATCAATAGGAAGGGCTCTGTGTTATAATCAATAAAAGAGGGGCTGAAAATGCTTGTTTATAATCCATGGGGTATGATTATACGAAACCCTATGTTTTTCCATGGTGCCCCTTTTACAGGAAGATTCCTTTACGCCAAAAATGGTGTTCGGTATGTCAGGAAAGGTCTTCATGGGTCTTCGAAGAGGATGCGACCAATCTATTGATCTCGGATAATTCCTCCTTGGTCAGGTCCCTCCATGTACCAACAGGGATATCCAACTTTACGTTCATTATGCGAATGCGTTTCAGTTTTTTGACATTATACCCCAGATATTCGCACATTCGGCGTATCTGTCTATTGAGGCCTTGGGTCAGGATGATCTTAAATTGGTATTTGCCAAGACTTTCCACCTCACATTCACGTGTGACCGTATCTAGGATGGGGACGCCATTACGCATTTTTTCGAGAAATTCAGGGGTGATGGGTTTGTTTACGGTGACCAGATATTCCTTTTCATGGTGGTTGCGGGCACGAAGTATCTTATTTACGATATCGCCATCATTGGTCATGAATATGAGTCCCTCACTCGGTTTGTCCAGCCTGCCAATAGGAAAGATCCGAGATGGGTAGTTGATGAAATCCACGATATTGTCTTTTTCGGCCCTTGTGTCCGTGGTACAGACAATGCCTATTGGTTTGTTGAATGCGAGATAGACGGATTTCCCCTTTGGGCCTGAGATCAATTCCCCATCGACCCGAACTTCATCGCTGGGAATGATCTTTGTGCCCATTTCGGGAATTTCCCCGTTGATGGTGACCCTTCCCTGGTCGATTAGTTTGTCTGCCGCTCTTCGCGAGCAATGACCGACCTCACTTAAGTATTTGTTGATTCGGGTTTGTTTGGGTACCGACATTTGGCCATATCTTTTATAGGACAACAAATTTAGGGTTTTCCATAACAATAATAGAGGTTACTTTTTTGTCATCATTTTGAGGGTGAAGCCTCCCAGCACCAAAATGACGACACCCATTACGGCCCAGAGCCAATATTCGTTCTCGAACAAAGGGGCGACTTTGTCTTTCCGTTTTTTGGGGATTTGTACGGTTTTCCCCAAATTAACAGGGGTCAAGGAACTGGGGATGTTCTTGGAAGTGTATACCAGGTCGTAATTTGGAACACGGGCATTGTTGTTTCCATAGACCAAAAAATAATCCCTTTTGTCGTTAAACCGGGCTGTTATTCGATGGGTATAGCCTTTTGCCACCACATTTTTGATATTCAGGGGTTGGTTGTCATGGTCTTCAATAACCAGCCTTAATTTCTTTGCCAATACGGAATTGAACTTGAATTCGTTCTTTTCGATGGAGTTCAACGTGCCTTGTGTAAGGGTACGGTAATTATACTTCCAACCTTTTTCCGTAGCGATACTATCATGGGCATACTGAAGTTCAAATGAGCGATAGTAGTCAAAGGTATTGGCAATATCGAGACTTATGAAACTGATAGGTGCACGTTGGTCCAATGTTATCTGTAGAATGGATTGCTTTTTGTCCTTGTCTTGTGAGATGTCGAGATGGGCTACTTTCACCGTATTGTATTTGGCCCCGATATGTTCGTTCAAATGTATGTTCGCACTTTTGAGCTCTGGTAATATTTCACTTTTGAACGATATGCGGTAATAGCGATACTTCGCATTGGGAAAGTTCAAATGGGTAAAACGATAATCGGTCTGCCCGTTTTTGATAGACAGTATACGGGCATCCTTTAGAATCGTATACCAATCGGATTGCTCTTGACTGCCTTCCAACTTCACCTTCCAATCGAAGTTCCTATTCTTGAAATCCAATATGATCTCATTCAGGGCTTCCTTGGCCGGCACCTCAAAAGTATAGTAGTGGTTCTGTTTCTTGCTCGTGATATTGATTAATTCAAACCCGATTTCCTTTAGTTGGTGCTTCTCCTTTTCGATTCGCAATAAATAAGGGGATTCAACGGTATCTTTAGGGTTTATGCCATATATACGGATATCCGCAAGGTTGTCCGAGACCTTGGCAAGGACCGAAGGGGGTAGTTCGAGGGAATGCCATTGTTCCGAAATACCCAGGATTTTCCTTTTTGTGTCATAATCCCCCATTTGGGCAAAAGCAACTACGCTAAAAAGAAGGCTGGCCAATAAAAAGGCCTTAGTTCGTTTCATCATCTGATATTTTATTTTTATACTTATTGTAAAGGAACGAGATAATCAATAACAGTACCCCTAAGGAAACAAAAACAATGGTTTTTGATATGGTATTGAGCGATGCGATATCATAGAAAAATAATTTGACCAAGGTAACCCCGAACAGGATCATGGCTGCCAGGCGTAAAAATTTCTTGTTCTGCCTAATTCCCAGTATAACCAAGGCCAAGGCGTATATGCCCCATAGGATGCTTATGCCGAGCTTGTAACCTTGGTAGGACCCGGCCATGGACATCCAGTGGAGCAATTCACTGCTGGCGACCCAAAGAACCGTCATGTGGAGGATGACTTCGAAGGCTCTTGCAAAATCCACCCTCATGAAAGGTTGTCGTGTCAATTTACGTAGGACGACCAATAAAAGGGCTACGAACACAAAGCTTATATAGCGAATGATGATATTGGAGATCCCTGTATTGTAATATTCCGAAACGGACATATAACTTTCCCTTAATTCGCTCAGCTTGTACAGTCCTATGGTAAGGAATATAGACAAGGTAAATAGACCAGCGGTAAGAGAGACAATGCCCAAAACCCGGTTTTGTATTTTTTTGATGTTCACGAAACCCAATGCGGCCATGAACAAGAGGGAATAGTTGAGCAACCAGATATTGCCTTTATGGCGGATATCGGTATTGAACTTGAAGTATTCGTATTCATTGCCATTGGTTATCGCAACTTGGGAATTATAGTATAACGTATCCCAATAATACTGGATCTCTGAAAACAGGCTGGTGAAAAGCACGATCAACCAGATACTTGGAATCGCATAGGCCATTATTTTACGGATCGTGGTGTTCGTTGTATTTTCCTGGGGATATTTTACAGTACTATTTACCCAATTGATAAAGCCAAAGGCAATTAAGAACAATATGGAACTAAAGAAAGTGATATTGAGAATGGGTCGCATAGTGATATCCCCACTTCCCGAAGAGGGGTAGTTTATCGACCAATCCTGTAATAGGCTAAACAGGGCTAAAACCATCAATGGGTAAGAGAGGTACTCGTAGACCATAACATTCTTTTTACGGCCTATCCAGAATAACATGGCCGCTTCAAAGGCCCACAAAAGGGTGACCCAATTACCATCCAATTGGACGGGGATGGCAATGGTCAGGAATACCAGGACCAAACCGGAAACCAAATAGTATACATTACGGTCGGCCAGTTTCTTTTTGTGGATTATCAAGCTTATGATAAAGTGTAGGATGGCATTGCAGAGGGTAAAGACCCCCAAAAGTTGTGCCCCGGTATGGTCATCTGAAAGTAATCCATAACCGAACCCATAAAACATAAATGAATTGAGCAGTAGAAGTATGATATCCGAGTTTTCGAATTTCTTGGAGTACTTTAATTTATACGCTAAAAATGTAGCATAGAAAATAAGGAAGAAAACGGATAGGAACGTCAGGGCGGTTTTGTAATGTGCCCCATAATTATAGGAGGATCCTACCCAACCGGCAAATATAAGCCAAGTGATGACGAACGATGAGTAATAGAGGGGCTTCCAGTATCTTTTATAGGAAATGGCCAAAATGCCTATATTTATAATGGCCATATAGGAAAAAAGAATATGGGGGCTACCGGAATCATTGCTCAATAAAAATGGTACGGCATACGCACCGACAAGACCGACATGGGCGATAACCTGTTTGTTGTAATGCAATGCTGCCACGACTCCAAAGACCGTGAATAAAAGCATGAAGGAGAACGTCATGAGCTGTGGGAACAAGTCGTAAAAACTATAGGCGGCAAAGGTTATAAAGTATAGGATGGCCAAGGCCCCACTGACCAGTACGGCACTGTAGTTCTCATATTTCCCCTTCAGTTTTATGCCAAGCCCCAATAAAGACAGACCGGCAAGATAACCAAGGATGATTCGGGTCAACGGACTTATTAGATTGTTGTCTATAGAGTATTTCGCACCAATGGCAACACCTAGGACGGTAATCGCGATCCCTATTTTGTTGATGAGGTTCTCACCGATGAATTTCTCCCAATTCGATTTGGTCTTTGCCTTTTGGGTCAATTTGGTCTTGGGCCGTTCCGATAGGGGTCTGTTTTTTTGTGATTGTCCCACTGTAATAGGCTCGGGTGCTATTTCCTTTATAATCTCCTTTTTCGGAATCGTGGTGTTTGTCGGTTTTTCTTCTGCAATTTGTTTTGAAACGGTTTTTTCTGTTTCCGAAAAATCAACCCCCCTTTTTTTCAAGGCTTCGATTTCCTTGTGTAAGGCCATGAGTTCTTCCGCAAAACCTTCCTGTTTGCCAAGTAAGGCCTCTAATTTTTTGTTGAGTTCGTTTATAATGCGATTTTGACGATCTTGCATAGGGTAATGGTTTATGGGCTAAAATATGGCAAAAAGTCTGAATGTAGGTTTTTGGTTAATACTAAAACGTTGTAATAATGGATTTATTGGTGGGGATACTTCCTTGGGATACCCCCCCCCTTTGCAATAATGCCTTATTTTTTCTTTGAATGCAACCCATAATCGTAGACCTCCTTTCCCAATGCCGCTAAAAACGGAATGCCGATGGAGTCATACTCATAAACATTATCATTGAAAATACCGTTTTTATTGACTAGTATCGTAGCGGTCAGTAGAAATTCCACATTGTTCTTCGTGTCGTTAATGTAAGCACAATCGGTCAAGGTGCCATAGGCATGGCCAACTTTGTTTTGGATTTCCATATGATCGGGAATATCGGCCTTGCTGTCCCCGTACATAAAGAATTTCACATAACTATCGTAATATTCCTTCGGGTCATAGTTGGCCTCCTTGGGCAAGGTTTGCATCGCCTCTAGAAGAAAATCACGTTGTGTGTCGCTTAGGTCGAATCGTTCACTCTGGTCAAAACATTCCGGGAATACAATTCTTTTTAGAACATTGTGCTGTGCATTTATGGTGTAATAATTTTTTAGGCTAAAGTCGAAAGGTTCGTTCACGAGTACGTCATCCTCATCGTAATAGGCGTTGCCTTTTAAGATTCTGTTGATATCCAAGGGCGTGGCACTGGTGTTGGTCATATTGTCGAGCATGGCCGTGGTAGAGTCGTTCAGATATACCACTAGGGGTCTGGTGGTGATTTCATAGGCATCGTCGGAAGACAATCGGTGTGAAATCCGAACAGGTCCAATTCCTTTCTGTCCCAATTTTTCATTTATTTCATCCTGTCCTAAAAATTCAAATAGACGATTGTTCGCCGCATTGTCGCTGATTGTGAAAATTTTGATGATATCGGAGGTGAACGTGGTCTCCACGGTATCACCTTCCACATAAAATCTAGTGTTTCTATTGATGGAGTCTATGTGGTTCAGTTTTTCCAATGTCAAGATGGCGATAGGTAACTTTACTGTGCTGGCAGGGTAGAAATAGTTGGTGTCATTGACCTGGAAGTCGTGGTCCTCGAAAAGAACACTATCGGCCGTCCTTATTATTTTAGTGAACTTTATCTGCACTTCATAGGGCTCCAAACTGTCGACAACCCTTTTTATCTTAATGTTTTTGGAGGATAGGGCATAGTCCAGGGCATTAGCGTATTGGGGCGCTTTTTTGCAAGCGGTTGAAAAAACCACCAAGATCAGGAAGGAAAGTGTTTTTTGGGCCATTGGTTGTTCTTGGTGCAAATTATTCTTGGTACACTTCGGCCCGATGGGGTTTTAGGGCATCACGGACAGCGACCATATTTTTTCCTCTATGACCATAAAAGCCAAACTATGCATGTCATTGATGTGTTGGTGCCCGGTAATTTGTGGTTCAAGGTTTCCGATAAGTATATACTCCTTCAAGTGGATTTCATGATGTTCCGCGGTTTTTGCAGCTGCAGGGCCACGAAAGTCCCAAATAAGCTTGATTCTTCTGTTCATTGCTTTATTCCTTTATGATACGTCTAAATTAATCCTTTTTGGAGAGTTGCCCGACTTTTTAAGTTTTTCTGTTTGGAAATTGGATTATAGGTGATGGTCGTGGACGGGCCTTGTTCCCGTGGCCATCCGATAGTGCTGCACATTACGTGTCTCTTTTTGGCGGAATATGTTCGGGTTTGCGCAAATTGTGTTAATGAAAGCCTATATCACTTGTTTAACAGGTTGTAATTGTTATTTTTGTGGGATGTTTTTTAGATTGAAAAACACTTTTTCGGTTTGCTGTTATTGGTTGGTTTTAGGCCTGTTCGGCATGTCATGCAATTCGTTGCTGAAAGACGATTCCGATCGGGAGCCTATTGCAAGGGCTGGTGACCTGTATTTGTATAAGGATGATATAGCACCACTCTTTACGGAAAACATGAGTGAGGCGGATAGTATATCGTTTGTCACCGACTATATCAATAATTGGGCATCCAGACAGTTAATGCTTTCAAAGGCCAAGATCAATCTGTCAGAGGAAAAACTCGCGGAATTCGATGCCTTGGTAGAAACCTATAGGTCCGACCTGTATACCCGTGCCTATAAGGAGGCATTGGTACAACAAGGAAGTGATACGGTCATTGGCCAATCCCAATTGGAAAGCTTTTACGAAAGGGAAAAGGAGAATTTCAAACTCAAGGAAAAACTGATCAGCCTTAGATTCATTCATTTACCACCCCAATTCATGGATAAGGAAACGGTGGCCGATAAATTGAAAAGTTTCAGGGAAGCGGATATTGAATACTTGGATTCCATAGGGGTGCAATTCAAGAAGTTGAACTTCAATGATTCCATTTGGGTCAGTGCTTCCAGGGTGCGGGAGGAAATACCTCCCTTGACCCTTGAAAACCAGGATAGATACTTAAAAAAATCACAATTTTTTGAATTGCAGGATTCATTAGGGGTATATTTGGCAAAGATTACGGGAGTGTTGGATGTTAATGACATTGCTCCCTTACCCTATGTGGAACCATCAATTCGACAAGTGCTTCTCAATCGCAGGAAGTTGGACTATATTAGAAAATTGGAAACAGAGATAATAGATGAAGCTATTAAAGAAAAAGAATTCGAAGTCTATGCACAAGACAAATAAGACCACCCTTTTACTATCCTTATTGTTCATTGCAGGAAATGTTTTTTCCCAAGTGCCCGATGAAGTCCCGGATACGCAGATCGAGCCACCCTTGCCAGAGATCCAGGCGGACAAAGGTGTGGCCAAGGACACGGCCCCTGATTTCAAGAAAGTGAAATTGGACGGTATTGCGGCGGTTATCGGGGATTATGTGATTTTGGAATCCGATATTGAAAAGACCTTGATCGATCTTAAGAACCAAGGGGCCATGTCAGCGGATATAACCCGTTGTGGCCTGTTGGGTAAATTAATGGAAGATCGTTTGTATGCGCATCAGGCAGTTCAGGATAGTTTGCTTGTCTCCGATGATGAAGTGGGCCTGAACACCGAAAGGCAGATCCAGTCCTTTGTTGCCCAAATGGGTTCTATGGAAAAATTGCTGAAATTCTACAAAAAAGAGAGTGAGGCAAGCTTGAGGGAAGAGATGAACAAGATCAATAAGTTGCGGATGCTTTCCGAAAAAATGCAGAATAGTATTGTCTCTGAAATAGAGATAACCCCGGAAGAGGTTCGTCAGTTCTTTAATAAGATCCCTGAGGATGAACGTCCGGTTTTTGGTGCCGAATTGGAAATATCCCAGATCATAAAACAACCTAAGGCTACTGAGGCGGAAAAACAAAAGGTCATCGACAAGTTAAAGGCCATTAAGGCCGATGTTGAGGATAATGACGCCAAATTCAGTGTTAAGGCCATTCTGTACTCACAAGATCCAGGATCCAAATCGAAAGGTGGTTTTTATAGCATTACCAAGGATACCGGTTTCGACAAGACTTTTAAGGATGTCGCCTTCAGTCTTCAGGAAGGGGAGGTTTCCGATCCATTTGAGACCGTGTTCGGATTTCATTTGATCTATATTGAAAAAATCAGGGGACAAGAACTTGATTTACGCCATATACTTATAACACCTGAGATCTCAAAAGAATCGTTGAATGAGGCCAAGACCGAATTGGATAGTATACGTAAGCATATTATGGAGGGTAAATATACCTTTGCCGATGCCGCGCGTAATTTCTCGGATGAAAAAGAGACCAAATTTGACGGGGGGCTATTAAGAAACCCGATAACCTATGACTCAAGGTTCGAGTTGACCAAAATGGATCCGACCCTGTACAATCAAGTAAGGAGCCTAAAGGACAATGAGATATCATACCCTATCTTGGAGCAAGACCCACGGGGTGGTGGGCCAAAATACAAGATATTGAAAGTCACCAACAGATATGACGAACATGTGGCTGATTTTTCCAAGGATTATACAAGGATCCAACAGCTTGCCCTGACCGAAAAGCAGTACAATGCCATAAAAAAATGGATGGCCAAGCATATTGACGAAACCTATATTAGCGTTAATGGGGCCAATAAGGACTGTGATTTTGCTAATAACTGGGTAAAGGAATAGGTAGGATGTCAGACGTAGCGGCCATTAATAGACTAGTGCGGAAACATGCTGACCTAAAAAAGGAGATAGCAAAGGTTATTATTGGCCAGAATGATGTTGTCGACCTGATTCTATTATCTATTTATACGGGCGGGCACTCTTTGCTTATCGGTGTCCCGGGATTGGCCAAGACATTAATGGTGAATACCATTGCACAAACGCTGGGCCTCGATTTCAAAAGAATACAGTTTACTCCTGATTTAATGCCCAGCGATATTTTGGGAAGTGAGGTTCTGGACCAAAATCGTGAATTCAAATTTATTAAGGGACCTGTTTTTTCCAATATTATTTTAGCGGATGAAATAAATAGGACCCCACCAAAAACCCAGGCAGCCTTATTGGAAGCCATGCAGGAGAGGGCGGTGACCATAGCGGGCCATCAATATAGACTGGAGCTGCCATATTTTGTTTTGGCGACGCAGAACCCCATAGAGCAGGAAGGGACATATCCCCTTCCGGAAGCACAATTGGATCGCTTTATGTTCGCTATAGAGCTTAAATACCCATCAATAGAGGAAGAGATCGCCGTGGTGAAAGCCACAACTTCCGACGGGGCCATTAAGGTGAACGCCCTTTTCAGTGCAGTGGAAATATTGGAAGTACAACATTTGGTGCGTCGTATTCCGGTACCCGATAATGTGGTCGATTACGCGGTTTCCCTCGTGTGCAAAACAAGACCTGGTCTTGGGACTTCCCCTGATTTTATTGATCAGTACCTCGATTGGGGTGCTGGGCCCAGGGCCTCCCAGAATCTGGTTTTAGGGGCAAAGGCACACGCAGCTGTCCATGGGAAGTTTTCCCCGGATATCGAGGATGTGCAGGCTGTTGCCATGGGTATCCTTCGCCATAGGATCATCAAGAACTATAAGGCCGAGGCCGAAGGTATATCGGAAGAGGATATTATCAGGAGACTTTTTTGATATCGTATTCCCTTTAACTGAGGTCAAGATGAGTTCACTTTAAACAACTGAATATCTTTCAACGTTTTTCTGTTAAAACTGATATTATAGTTGGTAAATCACGTAAATCATGATAATCCTTAAATAAAAATGTTATTTGCGACATGGTTTTTCTTAATTTCGCTTAATAATCTAACCATAAACATTCAATAATAATGGCATTTGACATTGAAATGATCAAAAGTGTTTACACTAATATGGCCAAGCGTGTTGATGGGGCACGTGAAGTGGTCGGGAAACCACTTACCCTGTCTGAGAAAATCCTATATTCCCATTTATGGGACGGGGAGCCCTCCAAGGCTTTTAAACGGGGCAAGGATTATGTGGACTTTGCACCAGACCGTATTGCTTGCCAGGATGCGACAGCACAGATGGCCTTATTGCAGTTTATGCAGGCCGGAAAGCCAAAAGTAGCAGTTCCGACAACGGTACACTGTGATCATTTGATCCAAGCAAAAAGTGGGGCAGCTGTAGACTTGAAAGTTGCGAATAAGACAAGTGCCGAAGTATTTGATTTTTTGGAATCGGTTTCGAATAAATATGGAATCGGGTTTTGGAAACCAGGGGCAGGGATTATTCATCAAGTAGTCTTGGAAAACTATGCATTTCCAGGAGGAATGATGATCGGTACCGATTCGCATACCGTGAATGCAGGTGGATTGGGAATGGTGGCCATTGGTGTTGGTGGTGCCGATGCTGTTGATGTTATGGCCGGGATGGCATGGGAATTGAAGTTCCCGAGGTTGATCGGTGTTAAATTGACGGGGAATATTTCAGGATGGACATCCGCCAAGGATGTTATCTTAAAAGTAGCAGGTATCCTTACTGTTAAAGGGGGTACGGGAGCTATTATAGAATATTTTGGGGAAGGTGCGAAAAACCTTTCATGTACCGGTAAAGGTACCATTTGTAATATGGGTGCCGAGGTAGGTGCGACTACATCCACTTTTGGTTATGATGATTCCATGGAGCGTTATTTAAGGGCTACCGATAGAAATGATGTAGCTGACGCAGCCAATATGGTTAGGGAATATTTGACGGCTGATGATGAGGTTTATGCCAATCCAGGGCAATATTTTGATGAGCTTATCGAAATTGACCTGAACGGGTTGAGACCACACTTGAATGGTCCATTTACTCCGGATTTGGCTACGCCAGTTGGGAAATTGGGGGTAAAGGCAAAAGAAAATGGATGGCCGATCCAAGTAGATTGGGGATTGATCGGTTCTTGTACCAACTCTTCCTATGAGGATCTGTCCCGTGCAGCATCTATAGCGAAACAGGCCGTCACCAAAAAAATAAGACCAAAATCAGACTTTGGTATCAATCCAGGATCTGAACAAATAAGATATACCGCTGAACGGGATGGACTTCTTGAGACCTTCGAGAAATTAGGGGCAACCGTTTTCACCAATGCATGCGGGCCATGTATTGGGCAGTGGGATCGTAGTGACCTGAAAGGGGACGAGAAAAATACCATAGTCCATTCGTTTAACCGTAATTTTTCAAAAAGGGCCGACGGCAATCCAAACACACATGCATTCGTTGGTTCCCCGGAAATGGTAGCTGCCATCGCAATTTCAGGAAAACTGGATTTTGATCCTATGCACGATACCTTGATCAATGAGGATGGGGAAGAGGTTAAATTGGACGAACCAATGGGTATAGAACTCCCACCTTTGGGTTTTGCTGTTGAGGATGCTGGTTATTTAGAGCCCGATGAGGATGGTTCTGGTGTAGAGGTCAAGGTTAGCCCTACTTCGGAAAGGTTACAGTTGTTGAATCCTTTTGCGCCTATTTCCCCAGAGGAATTGCAAGGGGTTAAATTGCTTATCAAGGCCTTTGGCAAATGTACCACGGACCATATTTCCATGGCGGGGCCTTGGTTGCGTTTCCGTGGGCATTTGGACAATATCGCCAACAATACCTTGATCGGGGCCATCAATGCCTTCAATAAGAGGACGAACCTTGTAAAGAACCAATTGACTGGTGGATATGGAGGGGTGCCCGATACACAAAGGGCCTATAAGGCGGCTGGTATAAAATCCATTGTTGTAGGTGATCATAACTATGGAGAGGGCTCCTCTAGGGAACATGCCGCAATGCAACCAAGGCACTTGGGTGTTGCCGCGGTTTTGGTAAAATCATTCGCAAGGATCCATGAGACCAATCTTAAGAAACAGGGTATGTTGGGATTGACCTTCGCCAATGAAAGCGATTATGACAAGATCCAAGAAGATGATACATTCAACTTTATTGATATTGCTGATTTTGCAGTAGGTAAACCATTGACACTTGAGGTTGTACATGCCGACGGTTCTAAGGATACCATCATCGCAAACCATACCTATAATGAATCACAGATCGGTTGGTTCAAGGAAGGTTCGGCATTGAATGTTATCAAAAGGGAAAATGCTGTTTGATCAATAAACCAAGGTATATTTTAGTTTTGCGTAAACCCCCTTACAATGGCAATTAAAAGAAAAACAGTACTTGATATTTTACTTTTTGCTTTTGTCCTGTCTTTTTTTGTTACTCCTTTAGGGCATTTTTGTAAAATTTTTTTTAACCGTCTCTTTGCTTCCGCCCCTGACATTGTTGCTAAGACCTCAAGAAAGCAAATACCATCCTATAATTGGAGATTAAAGGATGCCAATTGGGATTTTTTCAACCTTGAAAGATCTAAGGGGAAAGTGGTTTTCATCAATTTTTGGGCCTCATGGCAGTTACCCTCGGAGGCCGAGCTCAAGGGGGTGCAAAAGTTATATGATGAATACCATGACCAGATGGATTTTTATATTATCACCAATGAGGAAAGACCGGCTGTAGAGGAATTCATGCGGCTTAAAAAATTCACGTTTCCCGTTATTTACCTGATAATCGGTGAGCCTGCCCCTTTCGATATCCTTGAACCACCGGGAACCTATATTATTGATAAGGATGGCTATATTGTTGTCAAGGAAAATGGTATTGCGGACTGGGATACGGATAGGGTTAGGGATTTGTTGAACGAATTGGTTAATTGAATCTCAAATGGGAACCAGAAAGGTAAAGTGGGTGAACATTGTCCTGGTAATCGGGATGGTCTTGTTTTTGTTTACCCCCGTGGGCCGTTATGTAAGTGTCTTTTCCAGTAGGTTGTTGGCTTCATGCAATGTAGTGGAAAAGAGCGAGTCACAAACGAATATCGATGATTATAATTGGCAACTGGTGAATACCGAGGGCGAGGATTTTAATCTTGAGGAAGCCCGCAATAAAATTGTTATAGTGAACTTCTGGGCCACGTGGTGCCCTCCTTGTATTGCCGAAATGCCCAGTCTACAAAAGTTGTATGGTGATTATAGGGATAAGATCGTATTTGTACTCGTTGCAAATGACAAGGCAGATAAGGTATCGGCTTTTATTGGGAGGAAAGGATATGACCTACCTGTTTATTTTTCCAAGACCGAAGCACCGACTTTACTTACGGCCGAGGTCTTGCCCACGACCTATGTTATCGATAGGCAAGGCAAGATCATAGTTGCCCATACAGGCGCAGCTGATTGGAATAGCGAAGAGGTCCGGAATGTCCTTGACGGATTGCTCCGGGAGTAGCCCGATTTTTTCGGAATATGTAAAGGGGTCAAATATAGGGAAGTCGTCAAAATCTAAAATCAGGTCTTGGTTAAAATAAAAAGCTTCCCTTTTTACAGGGAAGCCCAAAAGTGCCCACGACTGGAGTCGAACCAGCACGTCCTTGCGAACACTACCCCCTCAAGGTAGCGTGTCTACCAATTCCACCACGTGGGCATAAAATCGGTCTGCAAATATAGGAAGGAGCAGAAGAAGATAAAATTTATTGGCATTTTTATTTTCAGGCACAAGGACCCACAATTGTTTTTCACCATACGTACCCTTACTGATTATAGGATATGGGTAGTAAAGGCAAGGGGGGAATATGACCATGGTCATTTAATAAAAGCCATAATTGGACTACTTTTAGGAAGTGTTCTTTAAGAATATGAAGGGGTATGCCTTATGTGTTGCGATTATACGGGGAGTTAAGACAGTTCTTCATAGAGGTGGGGGAGTTGTCTTATTTTGCCCTGCGGTACTTTAAGGAAGCATTGAAACCTCCTTGGGAGTTCAGGGAGTTGTTAAGGCAGTGCTACCATATGGGCAATAGATCTTTTGTTCTTGTTGGGGTAACTGGGTTTATTATAGGTTTGGTACTGACATTGCAGTCTAGGCCCACATTATTGGAATTCGGTGCTGTTTCATGGATGCCCAATATGGTTGGTATATCCATTGTTCGTGAGATAGGACCCGTCATTACGGCACTGATCTGTGCTGGTCGTATAGCTTCCGGTATCGGTGCTGAGCTGGGTTCAATGCGGGTGACCGAACAGATTGATGCCATGGAGGTTTCAGGAACCAACCCGTTTAAGTATTTAGTGGTTACACGGATAACCGCCACAACACTAATGCTTCCTTTACTGGTGATTTTCGGGGATACGATAGCCTTATATGGTTCGGCCTTTGTTGAGAACCTTAAGGGAGATGTTTCCTTCCAGCTGTATTTCAATACTGTTTTCGACGCTTTGGAATTCGGTGATTTGGTGCCGGCCACCATAAAATCGTTTTTCTTTGGGTTCACCATTGGTCTGGTAGGCTGCTATAAGGGGTACTATAGTAAAAAAGGTACGGCTGGGGTCGGGATTGCTGCAAACACAGCGGTTGTGACTGCATCATTGCTCCTTTTCGTGGTGGACTTCATAGCTGTTTTTGTCTCGGATATATTTTTTGAATTGTAAAATGGAAAAACAAGATTATATATCGGGACAGGTTGATTCGCTTGGGCAAAGGGAACCAGTGATCGAGATACGCGATCTGCGTAAAAGTTTTGGTGACAACCATGTGTTGAACGGTTTTTCGATGACACTTTACAAGGGAGGGAATCTTGTGGTCATGGGTAAATCGGGGTCGGGGAAGTCGGTAATGATCAAGTGCTTGGTAGGGTTGATACAGCCCGATAGTGGTTTTCTTTCGGTCATGGGCAAAGAGATCAAGACATTGGATCGAAAAACATTGGATATCTTACGGTCGGATATTGGGTTCTTGTTCCAAGGTAGTGCACTCTATGATTCCATGACCGTCCGGGAAAACCTGGAGTTTCCAATGCGGAGGCATAAAAAAAAGTTGGGCGATATACAGGATACTACCCCCATGGTACTCGAAGCCTTGGAGAATGTAGGCTTGGCACATACGATCGATCTGATGCCCTCGGAACTTTCGGGAGGTATGAAAAGAAGGGTGGCCTTGGCAAGGACACTGATCTTAAAACCAAAGATCATACTATATGATGAGCCTACCAGTGGATTGGATCCGATTACGTCAAAAGAGATTGTTCGATTAATGGGGAGGATTCAGGAAAAATATGGCACGTCCTCATTGATTATTACCCATGATGTGGATTGTGCCAGGGTTATTTCGGAACGAATAGTGCTTTTGGTCGAAGGTGTAAATTATGCCGAGGGTTCTTATATGGAACTATCGAGATCAACCGATCCAAAAGTGGAGGCATTCTTTAAAAAATAGGGTTATGGAAAAAACAGCTTTAGAGAATTTTAAACTTGGGATTTTTGTGGTAACGGGAATAACCTTGTTGGTCATTGCCTCGTATTTGATCGGCAATCGACAAAGTATGTTCGGGAAGACCATAACCATAAGTGCGGTGTTCAAAAACGCGAACGGACTCCAAAAGGGTAACAACGTACGTTTTTCGGGTATTCACGTAGGTACGGTCAAGGATATCGGAATGTTGAACGATACGACCATAGAGGTTTATATGGCTATCGATAAAAAGATACAGCGGCATATCAAAAAAGATGCTGTTGCCACTATTGGTTCCGATGGCTTGGTAGGTAGTATGATTCTTAATATCCTGCCAGGTAAGGGTACGGCTGGCATTATCGATGAGGGGGATGAATTGAGGTCCTATAGTCGAATTGCGACACAGGATATGTTGAGCACATTGAATACCACAAATGAAAATGCCGCTATTTTAACCTCAGACCTATTGAAGGTTACGCAGGCATTGACCAAAGGGAAAGGTACCATGGGGCGGTTGTTGAACGATACGGTTATGGCAGATGATCTATTGAGGGCCATTCGCTCTTTGAAGAATGCCAGTGGGAATGCCAACGAAACGATTCGGAAATTAAGCGGCATGCTCGACAAGGTCGATCTGGACAAAAGTGTCGCAGGTGCTTTTTTGAATGATTCGTTGAATGGGTCGAAAATACAGAAAATGATTGCCGATCTGGAACGGTCAAGTAATGATATTGCCGAAATGACGGGTAACCTGAACCTTGTTGTTGGGGATGTGAAGGAAGGAAAAGGGGCCATAAGATATCTGGCAAGCGATACGGTCTTTGTGAATAGGTTGGATACTACTATGAAGAACATTGAGGAGGGGTCTATAAAATTCAATCAGAATATGGAGGCCTTGAAACACAATTTCCTTACCCGACGGTATTTTAAGGAATTGGGAAAAAAGGAAAAGGACAAGACCCGGAAAGAATAAGGGCCATGCTGTCCAATATGGATTGTACTTTTCTGTATTATCCACAACTGACCTGGGTCATTACACCGTATAGGTATAATTTGTACCTTCAATGACATTTGTACGCTTGGGAATTGGGATGGTTCCAATCTATTTAGGTAATAAGGAACATGGATTGTTTGTTCGGTGCCATTGGAATCCATCAGGACATAGCATCGATTATTAACTTAAAACCAAAACCATGAATCCATTTTATCTGTTCTTCATCATAATTGTTTTTATCCTACTGGGGGGAATCCGTATCGTCTATGAGTATAAAAGAGCACTGAAATTCCGCTTTGGGAAGTATGTGAAAACCCTACATCCAGGTTTTCGTTGGATCATTCCGATTATCGAGACCATACAGGTCGTCGATATACGGGTCATTACCATTAACATTGTATCACAGGAGGTGATGACAGAGGACAACGTACCCTGTAGTATCGACGGGGTGGTGTTTTTTAGGATAAGCGACCCAGAGAAGGCCGTACTCGAAGTTGAGGATTATCATTTTGCCATCACCCAACTTTCCCAAGCGGCGTTAAGGGATGTTTGTGGAAAGGTCGAGTTGGATACGATTCTTTCTAAGCGGGAAGAAATGGGCAAGAACATCAAAACCATTGTCGAGACGGAGACGAACCACTGGGGTGTTGAGATTATTGATGTAAAGATCAAGGATATCCAATTGCCTGAAAATATGCGAAGAATGATGGCCAATCAGGCTGAAGCGGAGCGATCCAGAAGGGCAAGGGTCATTTTGGCTGAGGCAGAGGAACAAGCAGCAGGTAAGCTTTTGGAGGCAGGACTCCAGATCGATAAATCGCCGTCGGCTATTAAGTTGCGGTTATACCAGACCTTATCGAATATAGCGGCGGAAAAAAATTCAACCATTCTTTTCCCATTCCCTGAAGAGGTTTTGCCAAAGGGTAAGAAGTAAAATACAGGACAAGGTCACTAAACAATAGTCGGTAATGGTACCATAAATAAAGGTTGTACTTGTCGTACGGCCTGATACGTGTGTTGGCTATAAGGTTGTACGTGTGTTGCGTTTCGTTTTCCCGGATTGGGGCTTGGTATCCTGGGTTTCCTTGAGGTTGCCAATAGATAGATTCCGAACGACTCAGGTCCTTCGTTAGGTAAATGTATAAACTGCCCACGGGGCAATTGGCAGTTTATGCCGTGTTCAGGGCTATTTCAACCATCTTACTGAAAGAGGACTCCCTTTCGCTAGAGGTTGATTTCCCACCTGTCACCAAGGAGTCGGATATGGTAAGGATGGTCAAGGCCTTAACATTGTACTTGGCGGCAATGGTATAGAGTCCGGCAGTTTCCATATCAACACAGAGAATACCATATTTGGCCCAAAGTTTATAGCTGTCCTTCTCTTTTTCATAAAATTCGTCGGCCGAAAGCACATTGCCCACCTTAATTCGGATTCCTTTTTCCTGGCCGTATGAATAAGCCTTCATAAGGAGGTCGAAATTCGCGGTAGGGGAATAATTGGCATTTGAAAATCGCGAATTGTTGATACCTGAGGTGGTGGAGGCGGCCATTGCCAAAACAATATCACGGATCTTGATATCCTTTTGGTACGAACCTGCCGATCCAACACGCATAATACTCTTGACACCGTAATCATTGATCAGTTCATGGGAATAGATCATTGCTGAAGGTATTCCCATTCCACTACCTTGTATGGATATTCTCTTGCCTTTGTACAATCCCGTATAGCCTAGCATACCACGGACCTTATTGTAGCAGAACGTATCCTCTAAGAATGTTTCCGCGATCCATTTGGCACGCAGGGGATCGCCAGGAAGTAATACGGTCTCCGCAATATCACCTTTTTTTGCCTCTATATGTATACTCATTTTCTTTTATTTAGTGGATGCGATTGTGATACCTGAGGAAGTACCTATTCTGGAAACCCCTAGGGAAATATATTTTAAGGCGGCAGCCCTATTCTTTATACCGCCAGAAGCTTTTATCCTGGTATTGTCACCAACCACTTCCTTCATCAATTTGACATCCTCATAAGTGGCGCCCCCAGTGCCAAAGCCAGTAGAGGTCTTGACAAAATCGGCACCGGCATTTACGGCCAGTTCACAGGCTTTTTTCTTCTCATCCCGGGTCAGATAGCAAGTTTCTATGATTACTTTCAGAACCTTTTGGCCAATGGCGTTCTTTATCTTGGCTATTTCTTGTCCCACTAATGTTGTCCTACCTGATTTTAACCAGCCAATATTGATTACCATGTCGATTTCATCGGCTCCGTTGGCAACACTTTCCCTGGCTTCGAATACCTTGGCATCGGTACTCATGGCCCCTAAAGGAAAGCCTATGACCACGGCAAGGTTTACCCCACTGTCTTTCAGTTGTTCTTTTGCGAACTTCGTATAGCAGCCATTTACGCATACAGCCTTGAATTTATGTTCTATGGCTTCTTTGCACAGTTTTTCGATATCTGATGGCCGGGCTGTTGGTTTTAAAATCGTATGGTCTATATAATCTTCGATCTGCATAAGGTTGATTGGTTTAAATACGTGTCGATCCTATTGGATCGATATCCTTCAAAGATACGATACACCATGGTTTTTTTTATGATATTGGTCATTAAAATGAATTAGGCAGGGGGGCGGGCGAATTTGTTTTTATTCCGTAATACCGTTCTTGACCCTACTTGATATTCGATATTTTGGGGTATCTTCTTTCTACACAATAAAAATCGGTGTCTTTCTTTAATGAAATGGATGGTATTGGATCGATATTTTCAACTATGCATAATACTTTTTGTAAATTTCATTAGTGCCTAAAGAAACCATAGATTTGCAGGAATAATTTTTTGTATCCAATGAGTAAAGCCATTTATATCGCCACTACAGAGCCAAATAGTGGTAAATCAATAGTTTCCCTTGGTTTAATGCAAATGCTGTTGGGGAAGGCTGAAAAGGTAGGTTATTTTAGACCTATAATCGATGATTACCCCGATGGGGATATGGACAACCATATCGCCACGGTAATTTCCTATTTCAATATTGACATGCAGTATGGGGAGGCCTACGCTTTAACACGGAGCCAGGTAAATCACATGAATAACCAGAACAGGGAGGACGAGGTCCTGGATACGATAATCGAAAAGTACAAGGCCATGGAAGATCGCTTTGATTTTGTCCTTGTCGAGGGTACCGATTTTTCAAGTGAGGGGTCTATCATCGAATGGGACATCAACGTTCTGATGGCCAAAAACCTAGGGATTCCGACCATTATCTTGGGGAGTGGTGTAGGGAAGACCCTGGAGGAATTGGTCAATAACATTTTCATGGCCTATGATTCCTTTAAGGATAAAGGGATCGAAGTGTTAATGGTCGTGGCCAATAAGGTGCAACAAGGGAATGTTGAAATAGTCCAAAAAGCCCTTGAGACCCAATTGCCCAAGGATGTCTTGGTTGGGGTGATTCCGATAAACCCGGTTCTAGGCAATCCGACTTTATTGGAAATTGTGGAAGTGTTGGGTGCCAAGGTGCTTTTCGGGGAAGAATATCTGAACAACCAAGCCGGTCATTTTGGGGTAGGGGCCATGCAACTCCATAACTATTTGACACATCTCAAAAAAGATGGTCTTGTCATTACCCCCGGGGATCGTGCGGATCTTATACTAGGGGCGTTGCAAGCGAACCTATCGGTGAATTACCCGAATATTTCGGGAATAATCCTGACTGGGAACCTGTTGCCTGAAGACTCTATAATCAAATTGATAGAGGGACTTTCGGACGTTGTACCCATAGCTTTGGCCAATGAGGGCACTTTTTCCATCACAAACAAGATAGGGGCCATACGACCTCGTATTTATGCGGGGAACGTTCAGAAAATAACAACATCGATACACGATTTTGCCATGCATGTGCCCGAGGATGAGCTTATGGAAAGGTTGATTACATTTGAGCCCAAGGGTATTACCCCCCGAATGTTCCAATATAATTTGTTGAGCAGGGCAAAATCGGATAAAAAACACATTGTACTTGCCGAGGGACTCGATGAACGGATTTTAATGGCCACTAAATTGCTAGTGGATTCCAATGCCGTAAAGATCACCCTTCTTGGCGATTCCAAAAGCATAAGGGAAAAGGTCTTTCAAATGGATATTGACCTGGACTTGGACAAGGTCAATATTGAGAACCCGACAGAATCAGCTTATTTTGATGACTATGCCAATGAACTGTATGAATTGAGACGACATAAGAACGTGAATCAGGCTATGGCCTATGATCTAATGGGGGATGTTTCTTATTTTGCGACCATGATGGTGCATATGGGGCATGCCGATGGTATGGTGTCCGGTGCGGTACATACCACGAAACAGACCATCCTTCCTTCCTTGCTCTTTATCAAGACACGACCGGATGTATCTGTGGTTTCCTCGGTGTTTTTTATGTGCCTGGAAGATCGTGTCATGGTTTACGGGGATTGTGCCATTAACCCCAATCCGACCTCGGAGCAATTGGCCGAGATTGCCATCTCCTCTTCGGAAACCAGTAAATTTTTCGGTATTGAACCTAAAATAGCAATGCTTTCATATTCCTCTGGTGATTCCGGGGTAGGTGAGGATGTTGATCGTGTGCGTAAAGCGACCCAATTGGTGAAGGAAAGGCGTCCTGATTTAAAAATCGAAGGCCCCATACAATACGATGCAGCGGTCGATGCCAAGGTTGGAAAGGTAAAACTGCCCGATTCACAGGTAGCGGGTGAGGCTACCGTATTCATTTTCCCGGACTTGAATACCGGTAACAATACCTATAAGGCAGTACAGAGGGAGACGGGGGCAGTGGCCATCGGACCTGTCCTGCAAGGCTTGAACAAGCCCGTGAACGATTTAAGTAGGGGTTGTACGGTAGATGATATATTCAATACGGTTATTATCACGGCCATACAAGCCCAAACATAACTGGTAAAAAAACAAGAATGAAGATTTTAATATTGAATTCGGGAAGCTCTTCAATCAAATTCCAATTGATAGAAATGCCCCAAGAAGAGGTTATCTGTTCCGGACTTGTGGAACGAATCGGTTTTAAGGATGCCGTACTTACCTATAAGACCAATGATAATGAATACAGGGAAACCTTGGAAATAGAGGATCACCAAAAAGGTCTGGAAATGGTCGCTGCCAATATCATGGATCCTGAAAAGGGAGTAGTGGAGGATGCCGGCGAGATCAATGCCGTTGGGCATAGGGTGGTTCATGGTGGGGATGCATTTTCGGCGACGACCTTGATTACGGAAGAGGTAAAGGACAAGCTAAGGGAATTCATGGATTTGGCACCACTTCACAATCCCCATAACCTTAAGGGAATCGAAATTGCGGAGAAGATATTCGCAACTGCAAAACAGATCGCGGTCTTTGATACGGCTTTTTTCCAGACCATTCCGGTGAAGGCCAGAAAGTATGCGATACCGAATAAATTTTATTCAGAGCACGGAATCAAATTATATGGTTTTCATGGGACTAGCCATAAATACGTAAGTGAAAAAGCCCTGGATTATCTAAAAAAACCATCCAATACGAATATCATTACGATCCATTTGGGCAATGGGTGTAGTATTACCGCTGTAAAGAACGGTAAGAGCATAGACCACAGTCTCGGTTTTGCACCCGGCAATGGACTGATCATGGGTTCTCGAAGTGGGGACATCGACCACTCCCTGATCTTCTATCTAGTGAATGGTCTTGGCTATGGATTAGATCAGGTGAATAGGATGTTGACCAATGAAAGTGGAATGTTGGGGCTTACGGGCCATAGCGATTTGCGGGATATAGAGGCAGAGGCCGAAAAGGGCAATTCCGATTGTAAGTTGGCACTCGAAATGAATGCCTATCGGATCAAGAAATATATTGGGGCATATTCCTCTATTTTAAATGGTTTGGATGCCATCGTGTTTACAGCTGGTATCGGTGAGAATTCAGGATTTATAAGACAGGCGGTCTGTAAGGATATGGATTATCTTGGACTGGAACTGGATGAAACCAAGAACGGCACAAAATCCAAAGGTATAAGGGAAATAAACAAGGCCTCTTCAAAGGTCAAGATCTTGGTCGTACCTACCAATGAAGAACTTGAGATTGCGAAACAAAGCTATCAATTGCTTCATGATAGGATATGACATTTCATTTTAAGGACCGGAAACACCCCGCCAAATGGATCCGGTTACTTCGTTTCGGGGTGTTTTCCATTGTTTCTGATAATAGTGGATTGTGCTTTCCTGCGAACATAAAAACCAAAGGTTTACAATCTGATATGGACGGAATAACAACAGACAACGACCTTCGTCGCCTGATTGTCTAAAAAGTTGATGAACAAATGGGTGTGTTTTTATTGTTCTTTCCGGAATGATTTTAATCATTCCGATTTGTTCAAAAGAGTATTACTTTGGTTATCGTAATTTAATATTCACCTTAAATATTTCAATCATGACAAACGATAATAGTGGAAGTGTCTTGCTGGCTTTATTGACAGGGGCGGCAATAGGAGTAGGGTTCGGAATACTTTATGCACCGGACAAAGGTACCAAGACCCGTAAAAAAATCAAGGAAAAGGCTATGGAAGCCAAACATGGGATTTCCGAACGTGTTTCCCTTGCCAAGGAAGAACTTGCAAAGACCGCCAACAAAAAAAAGGTTGAGTTCGAACAAAAGTTGGAGGATACCGTTTCCAACATGAGCTATAAGGCCGATGATATCATTGCCGCCTTGGAACACAAGTTGGAAGAAATAAAGGCGAAGAATGCACAACTCCATAAATAGGTACAATGGCATTTGATGAGCTAAAGAGGGATTTAAAGGGGGCTGATAGTGATATTAGGTCCTATCTGGAAAATAGTGAAAAGTATTTTAAACTGAGAATATTCAAGGTGTTGATGCAGGTAGTGACCTCGTTTGTCCATATTATAGTGGTTGGGGCTATCGCCTTTTTGGCCGTGTTCCTGCTGTCATTGGCTTTGGCCTATGGTATTGGTAGTGCCTTGGGTAACATGTACTATGGGTTTGCCATAGTCGGGGGGGGCTATGTCATTCTGGCCATGATCTATCATGTATTCCGACAAAGGTTCAATCGCCCGTTGTTGCGTAAATTCTCCAAATATTATTTTGAGTGATAATGTCATTCGCCATCCTTGTACCTTATGTCCCCAGGGATGGCGGACTACATTTCCAATTATAACCGGAACAGATGAAACAGTATAGTTCTTTTGCTGAGATTGATAAACAATTGAAAATATTAAAACTTCAAAGAGAGATAGATCTTGAAGGTTTTAAATTGAATGTGAATCGTTTCAAATCCGATTTGTACCCCAGTCAGCTCTTGGGCGGATTTAAAGGGGTGGCACAAAAAACCTTGATATCCTATCTCTTGCGGAGGTTCCTTAAAAACAGGAAGAAAAGACATTTGGAAGAATCAACTAAATAGGGAACCCCGATTATTTTATGGGTTAATCGAATCTATCAATTATTGGCATTGTGTAAATACAGCGTATATTCAATGCCTTGGCTAAATGATCATATATGGATATTGGTTTGGCACTCTCGGGTGGTGGTTTACGGGGAATAGCCCATATAGGGGTTATAAAGGCACTTGAAGAGCATCGTATTTTTCCGGATTATATTGCAGGTACGAGTGCTGGTGCCATTGTGGGGGCCCTGTATGCCAATGGCAACACATGGCAGGAAACACTTGACTTTTTTAAATTGACCGAGGTTTTCAGTATTGATAATTTTGCCCTTCGTAAGCCAGGGTTCATAGACACGGAGAAACTGTATGATAGTTTCAAGGATGTCTTGGGAATCGATGATTTTAGTATCCTTAAGAAACAATTGTATATAACAGCGACAAATTTGGTCGAGGGTACCTTGGAGGTATTTAATAAAGGTGAGTTGATAAAGCCTATTTTGGCCTCAGCAGCTTTTCCAGGGGTTTTTACACCTATAAAAATCGGGGATGCCCATTATATCGATGGCGGTACGTTGAATAACTTCCCTGTTGATTTGATTGCAGGCCAATGTGATAAGATGATAGGTGTATATGTGAACCCTTTTGAGAAAAAGGATATGAAGGACCTAAAGCATTCCTTCAGTATTCTGGAGCGTGCCTATAAGATTAGGTCGGCCCATGACTCCATATCAAAGTTCAAGGATTGTGATTTGGTTATATGCCCTGAAAAACTGAAGACGGTCGGTACATTTACAGTAAGGGATATGGATGCCATATTCGATCTGGGATATGAGTCCGCCAAAGCGGAATTGGCCAATAAAGACCTTGTGTCGATATTTCAGGATACAAATTCCTTGAATGGAAGGGAGACGTGAAAACCCCCAATCCCCAAACGCTATAAAACACGGACGGATATTTATTATGGGCAAGGAAAGGGAGCGTGTCCCAATAACCTGACTTTACGATTTCTTCTTTTTGGGGGTCAAAACAAAAATTATCATTCAAAATAATATTACCTTAATCCAAAGACCCAAGTTAAAGCCCTTTGGGGGCCATGAAAATGGCATAGGTCATTTTCGTGGTTTTTATACTGACAATTGTCATTTTAATTGATATTGGATAACCGTAGATTTGGATGTATTGTAGGTTTGAGTAGTTGAAAAAGGATCGCTAATATCAAAAAAACAAGTATTATGGTAGTTGAACAATTGGCCCGTCATAAAGAAGAGAATGACTTTGAACAGTTCTATGGTAAAATAGCAACATTGGAACCTGATGTAAAACGGTTTATGGAGGGGAGTCTTAAGGCTGCTGAAAATCAAGGTGTTGTTGATAGGGGGTTTTATAGCGCCGATGAACTTCTAGATGAGGTGTATATCGAAGTCTTTAAGGAGTTTTCCGGTTATATTGATGAGGAAAGGCTGAAGACCATACTTTTTTCAAAAGCTATTAAAAAGATAGAGGAGAAGAAAGTAATAGAGCAAGAGGCCCTTGAATGTGCAAGCACGGAGGAGATGCTGAAGGATGAGATGGATGCCCTGGATGAAAAGTTCACCACGCAGGCAGATGGCGATCTTATATTGAACACGGAACTCGATGATATCTCGTATAAACAGACCGTCAAAAAACCGAACAATGTACTGTTGGACACAATTATAGAACAGCAGTTGATAGAAAAGATGGATATGAAGGATTGGCTTTTGCCCTCAAAGGAACGTAGAACGGCATTCGGCACACTATATAACAGTATTCTACCTAGAAGTAAGTGGGTCTTGAACCTTTATGCCTTTGGAAACCGGAACGAACACGAAATTTCCGAGATCATCGAAGTTCCAGAGGCCGTAATCGTTGGCATTTTGGACAAGCTGAAAGAACGATTCTCATTGTTGGGGTAAGGTGGGGATTGCCCGGGTCGTGTCTTTCAAAGGGAAGGGTTCGGTGTTGCCGGGCCAAGGTTTTTTTAGTGTAAGGCCTGGTAGGGGCTTCCATTATTTCCCCATATAATTTTTTATCCAGTCCCTTAGGGTCCTTCCATGAATGTTCTTTGCGATAACCACACCCTTTTCATCAAGGATAAAGTTGGCAGGAATGGTATGGACACGTATTTTTTTCAGGAAAAGTGCATCATCCCCTTGCAGATCCGATGCTTGCAGCCAACGATTTGCCCCATCCCGATCTGTAGCGGCTTTCCATGCGGATCCGCTACTCTCTAGGCCATAAGCTATGATTTGTAAGCCTTTGTTGTGGTATTCATCCCAAATAGGTGCCAAAACCTCACGGTTTTCTATTCGGCAAGGAGCGCACCAGGATGCCCACAGGTCTATTATAGTGACCTTGCTACCCAATTGCCCCTTTATGGATAGTGTGTCCTTTGTTATCATGGGTAACTTGGTATTTGGGAATATATCCCCTATCAAAACAGGTAAATTGGACGGGTCACCCTGTTCGCAAAGCTGTTTTGACCAAGGGTGGTCCGGCTGTTCCTCCTTCCATCTATTGCATTGACCCACCAGAAACTCAGGTACGCGTTCATAATCATTTTCCGGACTTACCCACCTTAATGCTACCAGTGCCGGTATAAGGTATCGCACGCTATCGGCAAATCCCATTAATTCGGTCTGGTATTGTAAGGTAGCGTGTTCCTTGTCCATTAGTTGATCGCCCTCTTCCAATTGCCAATGTCTTCCCTCAATATAGGTTTGGTAGGCTTTCTGGTTTATATCCCTCAGCGTTAGCAAAGCTTTATTTATTTCTGAGGGATGTTCAATTGAAAAGCTTTTTTGGAATCCATCCGGTTTGGCCGTGACCCTCAAAGGCTCTCCTTGCCATAGAATTGGCATATAGTTGGACTTGGTCGGGTCATTCGTTTGTAGATAATTGGGGTATTTTCCAGATGGTTGCAAGGCCAGTTCCAACAATATGGGCCCTTTGGTCTTTGGTGTGTTGGCGAACTTGAAATTGCCATCGGAATCTACTATGGCAGAATCTATCGCCTTTCCAAGATATGAGGCAGCTACCTCCCGTAGGTTTTCGGGCTGTATCAGATAGATCTTCATGCCCTTTTTTTCCATACCTTCCAATCTGCCGGATATATATGCGGGGGAATTACAGGCTATTGGTGTAAATGCCATTATGATAAGGGCAGTGATGTTTTTTATAGGGGGAATCCTCATTTTTGTCCAATTTAACATGGGTATGGGCACAAGTTATGTCATTTTTTTGGTAAGGCTAAAAAGCTTGAACGGGTTCAACCCCAAAAGTTAAAAAATAATTCGGACTGGCTAGTGAAAAAAAGGGTTTTTCGATTTGGGACCTTAGCCCCTGCTGCATACAGATCCTGTTGGGCAGAAGGCTTTGTTTCCTGTTAGGGCTGTTGTTTCTAATGGTCCGGTTGTCATACAAACCCAAACTACACTGTCCTTAATTGAAAATGTTGTTCAGGGAAATAAAGAATAAGGGTCGTTGATAGTCGTGCCAAAATAGTCAAAAAATCATTTTATGTATTGTTCGATTGCCTTTACATATTCCTCAAAGGCATCGATTCCTGTATTTGTGATCTCAATCGATGTGTGTTGGTAATTGTTCAGGAACCCTTTGGTTATCTTTATGTATTTTTCTTTTTCCAGTTTTTTAAGTTGAACGCTTATATTGCCTGATGTTGCTTTTGTGATTTCCTTCAATTCATTAAAATCCGATCTACCATTGCCCACTAGATAGGATATGATAGCTAGGCGAAGTTGGGAATGCAATAATGGATTAAGGTTTTTGAACATTTTCTCTTTTCTTGTGTTGGGCCATTAATAGCGCACCGGGAATTAAAATAGCAACTATTGAAACAATCCCCATTAATAAGGGGTGGTAGGTCCATTCAACCCTAAAGCATAAAAAAGCGGAAAGGTTGATAAGAATGCCTGAAAAGAACAATAGTCTGCTTTTCATTGTAATTCCGGAAATAATGGTTCCGATAGATAACAGAATAAGTATAATGGGGGTTAGGTTTTCTTTTAGTATGGATGCAAGTATAAAACCTAGGGCCATCATATTCAGTGATAGGAAAATCCATGTGTAGGTGACTATTTTACTTATTTGGTTTTGTTTGTTCCTGCTTTTTCTTTTTGAAAAATAAAAATAGGAATAGATGGATCCAATGGGCATTAACAAGTAGGGATACCAATGAATGTTGTAATATTCATTTTTTAGAAGGATGAATTGGCCAATAGAGGCTATGGCAATCAATATTCCCCAGAACATATAGATAAATCCATTTTCTTCAAATTTATTTCGAGCTTGGGTAATCACTTGGGTAATCAGCCCAAGACTTTGTTCTGGTGATAATTTGTCGGTTTTCATAAATTAAGTATTAAAGTATTATGTAAATATAAACTAGTTTATGTTATAAACAAAATTATATTTGTTTATGATCAAAGACCTTGATTCAAGGGTACGAGGTATGCTTCCGAAAATTTTTTCCCTTTTTGAGGCAAGCCTTGGGGAATCCAACCCTTTTTGGCCATCGCCCTGTGATTGGGGTTGTATCCCTGATTTGGGGCGGGGCGCATAGTGGGGACATTATGGCGGCAATATGTATGTTGTCCTTATACGAAAGTTTGTGTCGTAAGGGTGCCAATAGTGTGGAAAGTAACGGTCCATTATGGTTATGGACGGTTCTTCAACTGATTCTTTGGGGATATTTGGGGTTGGCCGTATGTTCCTTTTCTTGGGCCTTGGTTTCCGTAATTTTTTCGGATCCCAGGGCTTTTACTTGAAAAACGTGCTTATTTTATCCTGTTCTTTTCCAATGTTGCATCCATGTTGATCATGAATTGGGTTCCTAGAATCAGGTCTTCCATGAGCTCTAGAATGTCGTCATCCACCTTTAGGCTGACGTCTACCCATGGACTTGTAGTCCATATCTTATTGCATCGTTTACCCTTGCATTCCTCACAATTGCATGGTTGGTTGGAATTGCGTACAATCTCCAACAGATAGCCCATTTCCCTTTCAGATAAGAAGATGCCCACGGTATCTATGACCATTTGGATTTTACAGGTAGGGTTCAAGGCATTATCTATTTTATAGCATGCCCCATAATCATTCTTGTAAATCAATTCCATAATATCACTTAATAAAAATATCAAGTTTTAAAAAAAAGGGCGTAATGTTTATGAAAACCTACGCCCCCAAAACTAACTCAAACTAAATAACTCTCTTTTGTTTTTTTATCAAATGGGTCAATACTGATTCGACTAGAATGTGGTAAGCCCATCATTTTGTTGATATACATAATTGAAGGTATAGTACTTGGAATCACTATTCGTATCGCCATCTTTATAATAGCTTAATATCTCGACTTTGGCATATTTCCCGTCCCTTGTTCTGATAACCAATACCTTGCCGGCTATGGGTAGTATCAGGTGGTCCGGGCTTCCGGTGTAATTATACCATCCATTTCCACTACCTGTTGTAATGGCAAAGCCGTCCGCGGAGTCTTGGACGAACAATGATGTGTCAACCGAAGTTATACCCTCTAGGGTGCCGGTCTCGATATATGCAGCTGCATCACCATTTCTTTCAGGCTCGTCTTCCGTACCTGAGGAAGTGCCTCCGTTTACGATAATGGACGTTCCCCTAAAGGCAATGTCCCAATCTGTTTCACTTGTGGTAGTTTGTCCAGTCGAAAAATCGAATTTTGTGAACGGGCCAGAAATAACTTGTCCGTGACCTCCTTCCTGGGGTGCGTACAGGTTTTCCATTTTCCCACTGGTCGGCAGACCTTTTTTATAGGCAATAATAAGTATCTTTACTCTCTGCATACCCTATCCAACGATTATCTTTTTTTGAAAAATATTCTTTTTTGATATCGTAATTGGTTTGGGCAAATCCGCCGGACAAATCATAATTGATCTTATCTTGGGAAATAATGTAAGTAGCTCTTTCTATATTACCTTGAACTTCAAATTCCCTACTAAAAGTACCCTCTATCTCTACAGTGTCATTCCCTTCTATTATTGGGGGGTCATCATCCCCACTGTCACAGGAGGCAAGGCTTATGAAAAGGATTGCTAATGCGAATAAATTGATTGTTTTCATAATGTTTATTTATTAAAATTGAATGTTAAGTTTTCCATAAATTAATCGCCCCGATATATTGCTAATGTTCTGAGGGTCTGTAAAGCCAAATAGATTATCAATTCCAAGACCAAGTTGATAATTCTTATAAAAGGTCTTGTTTATTGCAAAATCAACAATAGCATACCCTCCTACAAACTTGTCGTAATTGTCCAGATATCCGTTGCTGTTCGCATCCCGTAACCCGTATTTACTTCTATAGGTGGCCCTGATATTGGTGTTCAGCTTCCCCTTGGGAAGGGTATAGAACACTTTTGCATTTGCCATATGCCGTGAACGATTGAACAGTCCAAAATAATCGTCTTTCTTAAGTTGGAATGATGGGGAACCTGGATCTTTCCTTGCATATACCTCGCCATTCCCAAAGGCTTTTTCCGCATCCTTGTCTTTGGCGAGCAATAGTTGGTAGCCTCCCGATACCCTCAGGTAATTGGAGGGTTTCCAAGAGGTGTTGAATTCCAATCCCTGGGTGTATACATTGCTGATGTTCTTATAGCTCAAGACATTTTGCCCATTGGTCTTTCTTGCGATGATCTGTGTATCGATCAAATCCTTGATGTTGTTCCTAAATAGGTTAATGTCGACCGTTACAGCTGTTGTTGGCCTTAATTGTAGGCCGGTATTGAAACTAAAGGAGTTCTCGGGTTTTAATGATTCCCCAAATTCCGAGGTTGGCATCAGGATATTTATGATCTGTCCTTCATTCTGGAGTTCAGGAAGCCTTTTCGGTACGAGATTGTGCCCTATTACGGTATAACCTACGGTCGGGTTTGTGAAATCAAGATATAATTGCCTGAAATCAGGGGCCTTATAACCATAACCAACAGAACCTTTTATGGCGATTTTATCATTGAGTGCATATCTTAAAGCTGCTTTAGGGCTAAGTTGTGATTCGTATTCGCTATGATGGTCAAAACGGGCCCCTAAAATCAGATTTGACTTATCCGTAGGGTTGGTATCGTATTGTACATAGACATAGGGGGCATCGAATTTGGGGCTATTGGAAAAATATGTTCTGGTCAAGGTCTCGTGGGTCCAGCCTATACCTCCTATAAACGAATGTTTCTTTGTAGGGTTGTAGGCGAGTCTCATCTCTGGGCGTACCAATAACTGGTTGTAGTCACTTTCACTATATGGGGTATTGTCCAAATTGTTCAGGTAACTATCCCTTTCGTAGCGTGTTGCGTAAAAATCAACATAACTGTCCCACTTTTCATTGTGTTTGTGGTTCAGTTTCACATGGGTGTTCCATTCGTTGATGTCAGCTTCGCCCTTTAAAGCCTCTTTAGGGATATTTTTTTGATTTTCAGTATAATACCTTCCCGATACATATAATCCGGTGCTTTCTGAAAAATCATAACTAACCTTGGCATTGAATGTATAATTATGATAGGGGTCAAAGGTTTGTAGGTCATCACTTTTGTCCAGGTCATAACCATCACTACTATATCTATTGGCGAATACGTTAATACCTAATTTCTTTTTTTTGTAGTTTACACTGGCATTTGCATCCGTGGTATTGAATGTGCCCATCCTTAAACCTATATTCCCACTAAAACCTTGTTCGGGGTTTTTCGTAATTATATTGATGACACCTGCAAGGGCCTCACTGCCATATAAACTCGAAGAGGCCCCTTTTACGATTTCGATTTGCTTGATGTTCCCAATGGTTACCCTGCTTAAGTCCAATGTACCGGCAGTACGGCCGACAAGGGGGGCGCCGTCAACCAGTATTAGGGTATAATCCGAGTCCAGCCCCTGCATTTGAACGCCTTCCCCATGATCCGGAACCATGATCAAACCTGTTTGTTCGTTGAGAATATCGTTAAGGCGTAAGGAATTGACATTTTCGATCTCTCTTTTTGTTACTATATTTACAGGTAAGGGCAATGAGGAGAGTTGTCTCGTGGTACGTGTCGCCGTAACGATAACTTCTTTTAATTCTTCGGTTTTTGTAGAGTCCATGGAAACCTTTTCCTGACCAAAACAGATTGTGCCCAAAATGATTGAAAAATAAACAAGGAAAATGTTTTTATTTAGAATCATTATTAATAGATTTGGAGGCAAATATAATAGATTATTTTAAATTAATCTAAATAAATAAGTATTGAGATTACTGTTGCTTCTGTATCTAAGTACTATCCTGTTATTGGGGGCAGTTCATTTTTCCTTAACGACAAGGAACAGGGTGTGGTTGGTGGTTCTTTTGCCGGGACTTGTAAGTATTGGTTTTTTCAACTTTTCAATAGGTCAGAACAACCAAACATTGGATTGGTTGTTGAGTCAGGATAACCTGATATCCGGTATTGCCATCCTACTTACTTTCGAGGCTATTGTAATTATCTTTTTGACCATACTCCAGATCAAAAGTTATTATGGGTTGAAATTTCCTTTTTTATGGAAGTGGATCTCACTGGTGCCACCTGTACAGTTGATCATCGCCCTGGTTTTTCTGCAGACCTATCTCTTTTTGGAAGTCAGTGGGTATTCCTTTGCCCTTTTGGCCTTGTTGTTCTCTTTGTGTAGCGGTCTTGTTTTATGGGGGTTGGCTTTTGGTATCCAAAAGATCATCGAAAAATGGGAAAGTAGGGCCGAGCTAAAATCGCTTGTCGCCTTGTTTCAGCTTTTAATGGCGATGTTCCTGCCACTGATCGCGAGAGGGCAGAAGGTGGGGTTCACACAAATAACAATTGATTATCTTGCCATTCTGTTCTTGATGGCATTGGTCGTCACAATTTCGGCAATAGGTTATTTCGTTTATAAACGTAAAAACAATCGGCTCATATGAATAGTATCACGAACATTCTATATTGGATTTCCACGGGGTTGTTGATTCCCGTAATTGCATTGTTGCTTTTTGGTTTTGTAAGGGCATTGACACTTTTGGGAAGTTTTTTTGGAATGTACATCGGAAGGATAAAAAACGAAAAGCAGCAACAGGAACTTATTGCGGGATTGGAAAAGCACACAATCGATAACACCAACATAAAAGGGAACAAGCTATTCAACCGGCATCTACAAAGGATTATCGATGCCGAGGGCAAAAGTATCGTTATGGAAAAAGTGTTGGCGGATTTTGAGATCGCTTCCGAGAAAGAATTGAGCAGTTCAAAATCCTTGGCCAAATTGGGTCCCATGATCGGATTAATGGGGACCTTGATTCCTATGGGGCCTGCCTTGGTCGGTCTTGCACAAGGTGATATCGCCTCTATGGCCCAAAACATGCAAGTTGCGTTTTCGACTACGGTAGTGGGGCTGTTCGCAGGGGCAATAGGCTATGTGACGCAATTGGTAAAACAACGTTGGCTTGTTGCCGATATCAACAACCTAGAATATATCGCCAATCTTTTAAAAGAGAAAAACAATGCGTAGGGGTAGGTTCTTGAAGGATAATACCGACGACGATCCCATGTCGGGAATGGCAAACCTGTTTGATCTGGCCATGGTGTTCGCCGTGGCATTGATGGTGGCATTAGTCACCCGTTTCAATGTTGCCGAAATGATTTCCGATGAAGATTTCACATTGGTTAAAAATCCAGGGAAATCCAATATGGAGATTATCAAGAAAAAGGGGAAAACCATTGAAAAATATAAAGGAACGAAAGGAAAATCATCCAAAGGAAAAGGCAAGAAGGTAGGTACGGCCTATGAACTTGAAAATGGGGAGATCATATACATACCGGAATAATAACGACATGATGAATAAGAACATATTGAAAATTGGGATTCCCATTATTGTATTGATAGGGGTCTTCTTGGGGTACAGGTCGCAATTCACGAAAATAGGATTGGTTAATTTCCGCGATGCGCAAATGGCGGAAATCGTAAAGGCGAACGATAACCATTTTATAACACCTGTGCAGATAGACCCTAAAACGAATGACTTTTCAGGCTTGGTGGACTTCCCCGTCATCTACCTTTCACACATCAGTATCTTGACCGTGGAGCAGAAGGCGAACCTTAAGAAGGCAATGGACAACGGTGGCAAGGTCCATGTTTTGATGGCAACCAGTAAGGAAAATGATTTTAGCAACATCACGGGGGAAGATCTGGAATACATCAAGGCATGTTTTGATAATGATGGGGTGGAGAATACCAAACGATGGTTGAATTACTCACGCAAGGTTTTTGATAAGAAGAACCTGTTCGTCTCAGAGGTTACACCGGCCAAGGTATTCCCTAATGACGTCTTTTATAGGATCGGTACCGATGATTACTTTGAGGAAGTGGCCGATTATTGGACTTACTATAAAGAAAAGGGATTGTATAAGGACGGTAGGCCGACCATAGTGATAATGAGTACCAACAATGGACCACAGTCACAGTTCCGTACCTACATGGATGAAATGGTCTTGGAACTCGAAAAAAGGGATTTCAATGTGGTCTGTTTGGATGGGTTTGGCAAAAAACTGGAGAACCTTAAAGCACTCAACCCCCAAATGGTAATCAACTTCCCCCATGGTAGGTTGACCAGTGGGGACGCCTCGGTAGATTGGTTGAAGGAAAAGAACATTCCATACCTAACACCACAATTGGTATATCAGACCGAGCAAGATTGGCTCAATGACCAACAGGGTATTTCCGGAGGTATAATGGGACAGAATATCGTGGTTCCCGAATTGGATGGGGCCACCCAACCCTATGCCATTGCTGCACAGTACATTACCCAGGATGGTTACCATACCTTTAAGCCCATTCCCGGAAGAATCAAGCGGTTCTGTGATAATGCGGAACGCTGGCTATCCTTAAAGGAAAAGCCCAACTCGGAAAAAAAACTGGCCATCTACTATTATAAGGGCGCAGGAAAAAATGCGATGGTAGCTGGTGGGTTGGAAGTAGGGCAATCTATTTTCAGCTTACTCGAAAATTTAAGGAAAGAAGGTTATGATGTGGGAACCCTTACCGATTATGAATCATTCATAAAGAGGATAAATACCGAAGGGCCCTTGTTGGGCGATTACGCCAAAGGAACCTTCGATAAGTTCCTTGTAGAGGCAAAACCGGCCATGATTCCGGTACAGGAATATGAATCCTGGTGTAAAAGCGAACTAGATCCGGAAAGTTATAAGAATGTCATAAGGACCTATGGTGAGGCTCCGGGAACCTATTTGTCCACGGTAAAAAAAGACACAAGTTATTTGGCAATCCCTAGAGTGCTGTTCGGGAATATTGCTTTAGTGCCTGTACTGCCCGCTGCATTAGGGGAAAATGAATTTAGACTGGCGCACGGTGTGAAAAAAGCACCTACACACGCCTATATCGCTTCATATCTATGGGCAAGAAAAGGCTTTAAGGCCGATGTCATAGCCCATTTTGGGGCACATGGTTCCGTGGAATTCACACCATGGAAACAATTGGTGCTGTCCCTTAAGGATTGGCCTGAGGCGTTAATTGCCCCTGTACCCCATTTATATATCTATTCCGTTGATAATATAGGAGAGGCGATGATGGCAAAAAGAAGGACCTACGCCACTATGGTATCGCACCTAACCCCTCCCTATTCGGACTCTGAACTGTACGGGGACCTAAAGGATATCGCCGGGATGTTGCATAAATACAAAGGACTTGGGGAGGGGAATCTAAAAGATACCTACAAAAAGAAAATTCTAAAAATAATCGACTCCCTTGGTTTGGATAAGGATCTGGAATTGACCAAAGAGGAGGTTGCGGCCTTAAGTGATGAAACCGTAGAGGATATCCACCATTATATACATGAAGTGGAAGGGGAGAAAATAACAATGGGACTGCACACCTTTGGCCATGACCAGACCGAAGGGGAACGTAACGAAACGGTTAGGATGATGGCGATCGACCCCATTGCCTCCAGTTTGGAGGAGCTGGCATTGTACAGGGGCAATGGCAAATCCCCGCATTTTCACCATCACCATAGGGAAGTGAAGCGTTTATCGGATATTGACCCGACCGATTATACGGCACAGGCAAGTTTTATGATTACCCAAATCATAAACAAAAAGGCAACACCTTCCCAAATGTTTGGGCATGGGAATGAACAGTTATTGGAAAAACTTTATGCTGAATATGGCGATTTGGAAAAAACAGCCATCTCGGAATATTACGGAGGTAGCTATGCCAGAAAGAAAAATACACCAAAAACCAAGAAAAAAGAGGAGTTGGTCTATGACATTAAGACGCATAAAATGGTGCCCAAATCCAGTCTAAAACCGGAAGGTGGCGAACAAGAAGAGGGGCATCAGGCAGAAGGGCAGAAAGAGGAGTTGGTCTATGACATCAAGACACATAAAATGGTTCCCAAATCCAGTCTGAAACCGGAAGGTGGCGAACAAGGAGAGGGGCATCAGGCAGAAGGGCAGAAAGAGGAGTTGGTCTATGACATCAAGACGCATAAAATGGTTCCCAAATCCAGTCTGAAACCGGAAGGTGGCAAACAAAAAGACGGGCATCGGGCAGAGGGGCAGAAAGAGGAGTTGGTCTATGACATCAAGACGCATAAAATGGTGCCTAAATCCAGTCTAGAACCGGAAACCATAACACTTGAAAATGCAGAACAATTGTTAATTCACTTGTTGGCCACTAGGAAAACGGCAAAAGCAGCTGAATATTTACAAACCGATGCAGGTTATAAAGAGCTTTCCGGACTGTTGGACAAAAAGAGTTTCAACCAATTTAAAACCGCATCAAAGTTCAATAATGCCGTAGCGTGGAAAGTAAAAGCACTGGAAAACAAATCCTTTGTAAAGTTTTTGAGGTTTGTACAGGATTCGGTGCAAAAACAACAGGTTTTTAATAGCCTGAAAGAACAACCTGTTATTGATAAAATCGCATCGTACCGTGCCACATTGGATAAAAAAACGATACAAAAAGCTTCGGAAAAAGGATTTTTACATTGATAATAAAGAAGCCATTGTAGAAACACCTTCGGAAAGCACTGATTTATCCGTTGTTAAAAAAATACTGGAAAGCAATTCCGGTTTTAAGAGTTTAGTTGAAAAACAAAGGCTGCTTCAGGAATTTATCAACCTGCAGACCCAAAAGGAAAAAAACATTCTGGCGGCTTTGTTGCAGTTAAAAAACAGTTTGTTGGACATTGCCAATTACCAGGAAGGCATTTCCATATCCCCATCATTGGAACTGGATGCTTTTACCAATGGCATGAACGGAGGATATGTAGCCCCGTCTTCGGGAGGAGACCCGGTGTCAAATCCATTATCGGTTCCCACAGGAAAGAACCTATATTCCATCAACGAACAGGTAACTCCAACAAAAGAACACGGTGATTATCCCAAGAAAATTGCCTATTCACTTTGGGGGGGCGAGTTTATCAGAAACCAAGGTATGAATATTGGGCAAATTTTCTATATGTTGGGCGTAGAGCCCGTTAGGAACAATTATGGGAGGGTCCATGATGTAAAGCTGATTCCCATGCAGGTATTAAAGCGACCCCGGATAGATGTGCTGGTACAAACCTCAGGACAGTTCAGGGATATTGCCGCCTCCAGGATAAACCTGATCAATAAAGCGGTGCATTTGGCTGCGGAGGCCGATGATAATGATGAGTACAAAAACTATGTGAAAGAAGGCACATTGTTGGCCGAATCAGAATTGAAGGAAAAGGGTTTTTCCCCCGAGGAAGCACGGAAATTCTCAACTTCCCGTGTTTTCGGAGGGTTGAACGGCAACTACGGAACGGGAATCATGGGCTTGGTAGAGCAAGGCGACAAATGGGAGACCGAGCAGGAAATCGCGGATACCTATATCAATAATATGGGGGCCATTTATAGTGAGGATAACTGGGCATTTTATAAAAAGGGCATGTTCGAGACCATGATGAACAATACCGATGTGGTCGTACACCCCCGTTCCTCAAATGAAACGGGCCCTATCTCCCTGGACCATGTTTATGAGTTCATGGGCGGTTTAACGGCGAGTATCCGGGTAACGACAGGCAAAGACCCTGACGGGTATTTCAATGATTACCGAAACCGGTACAATCCCGATGTACAATCCTTGAAAGAAGCTATCTGGACAGAGACCAGGACAAATCTTTTCAATCCTAAATACATTAAGGCACAAATGGAGGAGGGTGAGACCGCCGCCGAAAATTTTGCCGAGAGTTTTAGGGATACTTATGGTTGGAACGTGATGAAACCGGCAGCTATCGATAAAGAGATCTGGGAAGGGTATTACGACATCTATGTAAAGGACAAGAATAACCTGGGCACATTGGAATTCTTCAGGAAGACCAATCCGTATGCCTTACAGGAAATGACCGCCGTAATGTTGGAAACAGTGAGAAAGGGGTATTGGAAACCCTCCGAATCCGTTAAAAAGGATATTGCCAATTTACATGCGGAACTGGTCAAGGACCACGATGCCGGCTGTAGTGGTTTTGTATGCGACAACAATAAATTGAAAGAGATGATAACTTCGTTGTTGGACGATAACCTTAACAAGGCATATGAGGCCGCTATCGATGAGGTAAGGACAGGGACCAGTGGGGAGGTCGAAAACCAAGAAGGAATGGTGCTGGAGAAAGAAGTGCTTCGGAAAGAAAAAATAGTCGCCATGATCAAGGAAAATATATGGGCTATCCTAATATTGGTGTTACTTATTGGCGGCGCCATCACTTGGGGTGTTGTTAAACGAAAGAGAGAAGACGAATAAAAAATATAAACATTATGAATATAGGTCTTTTTTATGGTTCTGACACAGGGAACACAGAGGAAGTAGCCCACAAAATGGCAAACATTATAGGTGAGGATATGGTCGATGTATATAGTATCGGCAAGGCAACGATTCCTGACTTGGAAAAGTATGACCTACTGATTTTGGGCACATCCACTTGGTATGATGGGGACCTACAGAGCGAATGGGAGGATTTTCTGCCAAATCTGGATGAAATTGATTTTTCAGGTAAAACAGTAGCCCTTTTCGGATTGGGTGACCAATTTACCTATGCGGAGTATTTTGTTGACGGAATCGGGATAATCTATGATAAGATAATAGAAAAAGGGGCTAATGTTGTAGGGCATTGGCCAATAGATGATTATGATTTCGAGGAGTCGGTTGCAGAAAGGGATGGTGAATTCGTAGGCCTTGCGATCGATGAGGACAATGAATATGAAAAAACCGATGATCGAATTAAAGAATGGCTGGGACAAATTGGGCCAGATTTTGGGTTTGAGGTTTAAACGGGTTCATAGAAAAAAGAGATAAGATAATGCCAACAATCGTAAAATTCGCTATTATATATTTCACTTTGGCCTTGTTGTTCTATTCCATTGGGGTGTGGGCAGAACGGTTGATAAGGACCTTAAAGCCATGGCATCTTGTTTTTTTCTGGCTTGGACTGGTCGCCGATACATTGGGGACGATTTATGTGAAGGCACAGGTAGGGGAAACCCTTATTTTCAACTTCCATACGATTATGGGGGTTTTGGGATTATTTTTAATGGGGGTCCATACCATATGGGCCACTTATATAGTAATTAATGGTGATCCTAAACAGCTTACTACATTTCATAGGTTTAGCCTATTTGTCTGGCTGGTTTGGTTGGTTCCCTATTTTACCGGTCTTTTCTCTGGGATGACCCGGTGAGACACTTGGAATGGATATAAGGAACATGGGTGTCTTTTCAAATATCGATCATGCGTTCCATAGGTCTTTGGAATTCATGTTCTTTAAGGAATGGGGTTCGGTTGGGATAGTGATAAAAAATAAAATGTTAGCTCGGATTTTAAATTGACCATCATGACAAAGATTATTGGACATACGGAAAATGGGAGCATCTTTATATGTTCCAAGTGTAAACTGATCCATTTTGAATACAAGAACCTTGGTTTTAATTTCAAGCCAAAGGAATATAGGCATTTTGCCAAATATATTCTACGGTTGGAAGGTGGGTATTGGGAAATGAAAAATGCGAACAACTATTTTAAACGTAAGATACTGATCCCGATCGGGAAAACCAATTTCAATATTCTCTTGAACAATGAAGAGTTGCTTGAGCTGAAGGACCTGTTTTCCAAATCACTGAAAAAGAACCAAAACCCGTCAAGTTTGTTCAATTATACTTTCAATAATAATTAAAACCGTATGGGACAATACGATTCCGACTAACGTAAAACTATTTTATTGCTAATCAGTGTTTTATGTTTTTTGTGACTCTTGTCATTTTTCTGCCCATTTTCCCGATTTCACGTCAACGTACTAAGGTCTCTACGGGGCCATGGGGGGTCACATCCAATACCTCACCATCGGGAACAACCCAACAGCCGAACATCTGTTCAACCGTTTTGACATTGACCTGGAAAATATGGTATTGACCGAGGTGAACCCCGATTTTTTGGTTGATATCCTTAATATTTTCTGCGGATATAAAAATTGGATTCCTGTGGTTTTGCGATGTACCCTGTTCCTACTATTATAGATTAACGGGGATACCTATAGGGTTTTGGTGGAAAACTTGGCGGATTTTGAGTACGATCTATATATCCATGCCCATATTGAAGATAAGGTATTGATGCCCAAACTTTGTAAATCGGAGGAAAATATAAAATCAATAATTGAACCTTTTTGATCCACTGGTGGTGTTTTGGTCCGATATAGTGGGCAAAGGGTTATGGTCCCCTCTTGGTCTTAAGGGTGGCCACCCTTATTATCTTTCGGTATTACAGGGTCTTGGTCATCTTTATAGTGTCATCCCCTCTTGATTCCTCCTTGAACTGGAGTTTTTTATACAGATGTATCGCCCTGTCATTTTCACGCCAGACATTCAGATATAGCCTTTTTAAACCTATTTGCCTTGAATAGGAGAATGTATGTTCCATCATCAATCTGCCAATACCTTTCCCCCAGTATTTATCATCCCCGATATAGCCCCAATATTCGGCCTCTGTATCGGTTATTTTTTTTAATCCACATACACCTATGGGTGTTTTTCCATACTTCACTCCCCAGATCTTATAGCTTTTATTGTCCTTGAGTGAATTATACCATACCAACTGATCTTTTTCTGTAAAGTCGGGGGTCATTGTCAATTTTTTGATTTTTGCGTTATTCAGCCATTTGTAGGATATTTTCAAAAACGATTTGTCAAAATCAACAAAGGCCACATTATCTGTGAATTCAGAATATTTCATATCCATTATCTTTCTATAAAAAATTTCAGTCTTAATCCTAGTCCCTGAATATATTAGGAACCCTATGTACCAAGTACTGGGCAAAGATATGATAGAATTAGGGATAGTCCCCTATTTACCAGGGACAAAACGAGGTTTTACACTACAAGACCATTTTTGGACATTACCATTTAAGGTAGCAGTCCGCCAAAGACCCGAACCCAAAATGTAAAGGGCCTGTCTACGGTAAGCAAGGTAAAGGTATTGGATAACGACCCCACGACGAATGATTGGATAACGACCTTGACGTATTACGACAAAAAGGGCAGGGCGGTTTATTCCTACTCCGAAAATGACTATCTTGGTACCACGGATATCATGGAAACACAGCTAGATTTTATTGGCAAACCTTTAAAAACAAGGACTTCCCATATTCGTGGCGCCAATACCATTGTGGCCTTGGACGATTTTACTTACGACCATATGGGCAGGCTTCTTTCCCAGACCCAATGTATTGGCGATGGGACCATGGGGGATTCCTGTGAAGCCGGTATGGGAACCAGTGTTACTTCGGGTAATCTGCCCTTTCAGGCACCATAAACGGCGACCATGCGAGCGATACCAGTATCACGGTCACCAATGCCACGATAACCAACGTGCACCTGTATATAGACCCCAGTGCCGGCGGTACGGGCGGTGCGAAGGAACTTGTCGTACGCAACACCTATGACGAACTGGGGCAACTGGTGCAGAAGAAGGTAGGTGGAGAGGCCGATGGTACGGATGTACTGGCCTCCAATGGCCTGCAGCAGGTGGATTACGCCTACAACATAAGAAATTGGCTTACTTCCGTGAACAATCCCGCCAATCTTGGTTCAGACCTGTGGGCGTTCAAAGTGAACTATAATACGGTGGGTCATGGATCGACACCACAGTACAATCAGAACGTTGCCGAGACCGAGTGGAGGACGGCCAACACCGATGGCTCGTTAAAGTGGTATTCTTATGGCTACGATGGCCTAAACAGGCTTGTAAGCGCTACCGACAACACAACTGACCAACGGTATAGCCTCGCTAATGTTACGTACGATAAAAATGGGAATATCCAGTTGTTGGCCAGAAATGGTTATCAGAATAGTTCTACGTTCACGAACATGGATATTCTGGACTACGATTACGACAACGGCAACAAGTTGGTCAAGGTAACCGACAATGGAAACGATGATTATGGATTTAAGGACGGGACGAACACCAATGACGACTTCGAATATGACATAAACGGAAACTTGAAAATCGACCGTAACAAGGGAATTACCTCGATTGAATACAACCATCTGAATCTGCCCGAACAAGTAAACTTCGGGAGCGATAACATCAAATATGTCTATGATGCCACGGGCGTAAAACTCAAAAGGACGGCCAGTAGTGGAACGGAAACCTTGTACGCGGGCAACCATGTTTACGAAGGTGCTGTTGGCAACGCACAGTTACAGTTCTTCAACCATGCCGAGGGTTATGCAACACCGGACGGACAGGGTGGTTATGATTACGTTTATAACTATGTTGACCACTTGGGTTCGGTGAGGCTTAGCTATACCGATGCCGATGACAACGGCAACATAGATCCTTCCAACGAGATCATCGAGGAGAACAACTACTATCCCTATGGTCATAAAATGTTGGGCTTCAACGATGCGGTAAGTCCTTATGGCAACAGTACGGCCAAACGTTGGAAGTTCAATGGCAAGGAATTTGATAATAGTTTTGATATAGACACCTATGATTTTGGGGCAAGGAACTATGACCCTACTATCGGGCGTTGGATGAACATCGACCCTTTGGCTGAGAAATACTATGATTTTTCAGGTTATAATTATACGATGAACAACCCTGTTCTTTTTACAGATCCTGATGGAATGAGAGTTGAATGGGGTAAAGGGTTAGATGCGGAGGAGAAACAAATTCTAGGCTATTTAATTTATCAATTGCGAAAAAACTCAAAATCATTTGATAAAGCTTTTGAAAAACTTCATAATAGCGAAAATGTTTATGAGGTAACTGATAATTGGAATCCAGATGCAGAGTTTGATCCGAATAAGGGGAATTTTAATGAAGAAGAAGATTACGACTTTGAAACTGGTGAATCGACAACGACCTTAGTTTATGAAGAAGTTGAAAACAAGGGAGGGGAAATAAGAATACCTTTAAATTGGGCTGATGAATTTCCTGAATTGGGTATAGATAAGACAACGAAGGCAAAGCAAATTATTGTAGAGGAGTTTATCCATGCAGTTCAATGGGAAACATTATTTCCAAAGTCAGGAAAAACAACTCTTGATTTTTACTTGGATTTGACAGGAGTAGCGAATACTGAATTTGAAGCAAAAGCTGTTACTGGAATAATTCACAAAGAGGTTGGATGGAACGTGTTGACTGGAGGGGATAAAAATGCGGCAAAGTCAGGAAATTATTTTTCAAGATATGGGTTTAATATGAGTAGATACAATAGAGATGCCAATAAATGAATATCCTCTCCGCAGACAAACGCAGGATATAAGGATAGAGCTCTTATGGACAACATATTGCCTACAGTTTTAATTAACGTGTTAAAATCCAAGAAGTAATGAGATTCTATTTACTGATACCAATGTTACTATGCTTAATTTCTTGTGGGGCATCAAAGGATATAGGTTCGATTGATGAATTAGATTTGTCTGGAAAATGGTTAAAAAAAATTCCTCCTAGGGTTTTGAAGTATAAAAACCTGAAGAAAATTAATCTTCGTAACAACAATTTTAGAAAGTTCCCTGTTGAACTTTCTGAATTAAAGCAGATACAGACGATATTGTTGTCGGACAACAATATTGATTCTTTGGATGAAGATGGGATACTTTTATTTGAAAACTTGGAAGTGCTTGATCTCGACAATAATCAAATCAGGGTATTCCCTAACCTTAGAAAATTGGATAATTTAAGGATAGTGACCATTATAAATAACGAATTGAATGATGTTGAAGACTTGCAATGCAAGATTCCCAAAGGTGCCGTTTTAGTTCACGGTCATGAATTTTCTGTAAATGGCAAGGATTGCAATAATTAACTTTCAATGACATTGGTTACGAATGTGCGAATTAAGAAAGCCATCCTTCGGGATGGTTTTTTGTGCGCCCGAAAAGTTATCAACAGCCTTTTTGCAGAGCTTTGCCCCCTTCCGTCCCCTGTCCTTCCTTGGGCGGGTTCGGATTATGGTCTTTTGGGAAGGGCGGTTTTAACCTTATTGAAGTTGGACGGCACAAAAACGAACCCGTAAAAGGGTGTCGCCACGATGTCATGTTTTAAAATTACGGGCATCCATCTGCCACCGAAAACGGCATTGGGGCAAAACTTTGCGGATATATTAACTTTTTCAATACTGGTGGAGTTAGTGTTGGAACAGGAGGGGAGGCCACGGTATCGGTTGCTGCATCTAAAGGATATTTTAGTGGATCGATTAAAGATTTAAAAGCAACTACATTGCTTCGGGGGCAAATATATTTAAATGGGGGTTTAGCAGTAATAGGCAGGGTTGAATTAGAGGTCTCGCAATCTTTTAACCCGACTTTGAATGGCACATTTAAAGATACATGGACAGAATTTACAGCTGGTGCTGTTTTAGGAGCAAGGGCGAGTCCTGTAACGGCAGCAGACATACAAGCTGGCGTGAGGGTGAACTTCACAAGATTTCATCCAACAAAAGGATTAATTACAGTATTTCACTAGTGGGCATTAAAAAATAAGTTACGTTCATAACGTCCAATAAGGTCTCTCCCAGCTACCGCTAGTCTGTGACTAGTGGCGTGCAGGGTAAGCAAGACAATGTAGATAAAAGGCCACGGCGGGAGCCGTGGTTTTTTTATGCGTGGGCACACCAACGGAGAAGGGCATGGCGTACAACCTGCCCGGATAAAAACAAACTTAAAGACCCTTGAAAACAAAAAGTCGGAAGAATAAATCTTCCGACCATGACTGGGGCCTGCCCCCGCTATTTTTTTGTTTACACACTTTATGGGATAGTCCTTTTTTAAGGATTCCCTTTAATCCACCCATATTATTTCCAGGTATCACCATTAAAATTCTCTCCAAGTTTGGTTTTTAAAATACTAAATGCCTTGGTGATCTGGGCTTCTACAGTTTTTATGGATATGTTTAAATAATCGGATATTTCATTGTTGGTAAGCCCTTCCTTTTTACTTAAAATAAAAACACGTTGACATTTAGGAGGCAATTTTTGAATTTCCCTATTCATGGTATCCATCATTTTGTCAATCATAGTATCATCGATTTCTTCTGCAACTTCATGTGAGTATTCTATATACTTCTCATTCAATAATACGACGGCTTTGTTTTTTTGATAATGGTTCAAGAACTCATTGTAGACACATTTGTATAAAAAATTGCGTATTGAAAACTGTGGATTCAGTTTTTTTCTGGATTTCCAGGTCTTAAGAAACACGTTCTGAACGATATCTTGGGCAAGGGCTTGCTCATGGGTCAAGGTCAGTGCGTAGGCATTAAGTTGTCTGTGGTATTTCCCCAATAGATACATATAGGCCTTTTCCTCCCCTGAAATAAGGCTGTTGATAAGCTTTTGATTATCATCAAAATCCATAAACATGTTTAATTGATAAATATCGATTAAAGATAATGGCTAAGTTCTAATTAGCATATTGAATAGTTGCTGTTTGTATTCAAACCAAGAGCCATTGGATGCAAAGGCAATGGCTGTTACTGTCATCATTTTACTGGTTGGGTCCTTGGTCTTTTCGAGTACTAAGAACCGATTTGAATATTTTGTTGCCGCTCCATTAAAAGAACCTATAAATTCCCCCAACCTCATATCCATATTGTTTAATTCTGTACGTGATATATTTTGTCTACGGCCCTTTGCCCTTTTAAGGCGTTGGGTTTTTATGAACAATGGTACTTGCTTTTGTAAACGCACCATGACTTCGATGACTATCACTACAGGGTACATCTACTTTTACTTTATCGGTTTTTCCTTTGGGTATCCTATCTAAATGACGATTCCCTTTCCCGGAATAAGCAAAAAACAAATCATCACTCCCTACAATCCCTTGAAATTCTTCTACAGAAACACTAGAGGATGAAGACAATAACTTATGACGCCGATCAAAAAAAATGTATAGAGGTCCCAGTCTCCCTTGCACTCTTTCTAATACCATGCCTAGATAACAAACAATATAAGTGGCGATTTAATTTGTCTTTCTTCTTGATATTATGAACTCGTTTAAACTTTTTGGGTTTAAGCGAGTTCTATACCAAAACCTCCCTGTGGTCTCGGTAAAAAACATACAATCATTGGTAATCAATGGGTTAAATGTCAAAATAGCAACATAAAGTATTGTTTTTCAGTATCTTATAAAGATAACACCAATTATTTTTCTAATGGGGAAATCCAATGCTTATGTTAAAAATAATGAATTAACAGCAGTTCCCAATACACATTTCCGAGGAAAATCGGATTTGGCAAGGGTAAGGCCCATCCCACTTTTGGTATGCTCGTTGTGCAAGGTGCAGACGGTCACCTTTGGTACGCTGGCCAATACAGGCACTACAACAAAATCGTGTTGATAAACGGGCAGTATTGCCATCTCTCAGGGTGCAGACTCCAAAATGGGGACTTTCTTATCATTGTTTCATTCAACAGGCCACAAGAGGCTAGAGACGATTATGCCCAACGGTGGCAGATAGAGATGTGTTTCAAGGCCATGAAGTCTGGCGGGTTTGATATTGAAAAACACATCTTACAGATCTGGAACGTATCGAAAAACCGGTACTGTTAACCATGATGACCTTCGTTTGGTGCCATAAGACCGGTATATACCAGCACATAAGACCGATATGGATAAAAAAAACACGGTAGAAGGGCTGGGTATTCAGATACGGATCTGATTATATGGCAAATTGTCTTCTAAATACCATGAAAACAAGCGATATAGATATAACGCAATTTTTGTCATGTGCTGACAAAGTCTTTAAGATCTGAAGGAACCATAAAATATTATTTAAAAAAACACATATTTATCTTAGAGCTTAGCTAAAATAATATGATTTTGAAAATAAAACCAAATAAAAGTTAGGGTATTGGGAATTTGACTTGTATTAATATAAACAAAGGATCTCATATGATTTCTAAAGAAGCTGAAAAGCGAATTATAAAATATTTTACCCAGTCTGCCGACATCCATGATTTGGATTTTTTGAATGAGTGGTTGAAAAAAGAACAGAATCAAAGGGTCTTCAAAAAATATGTCAAAACCCATTTTGCGATAAACTTGGCCATGAACGATTCCGATCTAGATAAAATCAAAGACGAACTCCTTAAGGAAATCCGAAATGAAAAGAAACCAATGATGAAGATAAGGTTCTTGTCCGTATTGAAATACGCTGCCATTGCTATCGTGTTTTTGAGCCTCGGATATCTGATCGATAAAAATGGGTTTTGGAGCAATGACGTGATCAAGCCTCGGGAAGATGTTGTCACGTTGCAATTGTCTAATGGGGATTTGGAAGTAATTACAGAAAAAGGTAGTTATGAGCTCATTGATGATAATGGTGAGGTCATCGGGATTCAAAAAGGAAAGCAATTGATCTATAAAGACAAAGGGGATAATATGGGTACGAAATATAATACCCTTACCATTCCCAAAGGCAAGCAATTTGGGTTGGTACTTTCTGATGGCACCAAAGTCCGGTTGAATGCGGAAAGTTCCATTACGTATCCAATGTTGTTTGGCCCGGACGGTCCTAGAAAAGTGACTTTAACGGGAGAAGCTTATTTTGAGGTAAGCCATGACCAAAAACGACAATTCATTGTCAATACACAGGAACTCGACGTAAAAGTATATGGTACCAGGTTTAATGTGGCCAATTATCCCGAGGATGAGAATACGGAAGTGGTTTTGGTAGAAGGGTCCGTAGCCTTGTTCAAGCTACGGGGGGCATCAAAAAGGAAAGATGAAGTATTCCTGGAGCCGGGGCATATGGGTGCTTATAATAAAATGGATGGGAATATTGTGGAGCAAAAAGTCAATACATCCCTTTATACTTCATGGATGGAGGGCAATCTGGTTTTTAGAAACGAAACATTTGAAAACATTACCCGAAAGTTGGAGCGACATTATAATGTGGTCATTATCAATAATAATGGGGATTTGGCAGATGAAACCTTTAATGCCACCATTGAAATGGACCACGAAACCATTGAACAGGTCTTTAATTACTTCAATAAAGTGTACAGTATAGAATATCAAATTGTTGAAAACAAAATAACCATTAATTAAAACGTAAACCTATGGGATAGAAATAGAATGACCAACTAGGATTATTTTCTTCCATTATCAAGGCAATTGATACATGAAAAAAATCGGAAGATGCTGTAACATCCCCCGACTTAAGGAAAATGATCACACTTAACGCGTAATCACTTGTAAACATTCAAAAATATGAAAAAACCATCAAAGTCGGAGGGTGTACACTCTTGGTACTTAAATTATGACATAAAAATGAAGTTATCGCTTCTATTTTTCTTAATCCTAAGTTTTTTGATGCAGGCCAATTCCTCATATGCACAAAAAACGAAAATTTCGATAGACAGGGAAAACACCACGGTCCGTGAGGTTCTTGATGATATCGAAGCTACAACTGAGTTTAGGTTCCTATTCAATACCAAGGCTGTTGATCAGGATAGACGGGTGTCTATTAAAGTTGAGAAAGCTACGGTCGATAAGGTCCTGGAATTGCTCTTTGGCGAAGTTGATACCTCGTACGAAGTGGATGACCGTAAGATTTTTTTGAAAAAAGGAATACGGCAACACGGAAATAAGGACGGATCGAACGAATCGGATATTGGATCGTATCAACAAATAATAATAGTCGGAACGGTTACAGAGACCGGAGGTATGCCTTTACCAGGCGCCAACATTATCGAAAAGGGAACACTCAATGGTGTTACGGCTGATTTTGACGGCAATTTTTCCATTCAGGTAACTGATGGCAATGCTATTTTACAGATTTCCTATTTAGGTTTTGAGACCCAGGAAATTAAAGTTGAAGGTAAAACCACGATTAATGTAGTACTACAGGAAAGCGCTTCCGAGTTGGAAGAGGTTGTAGTGATAGGTTATGGTACCCAAAAACGGTCTAAATTGGTAAGTGCGGTTGACCAAGTTGGTGACGATGCTTTTGAAGGTAGGGCATCGGTAAATACGACCCAAGCCTTACAGGGACGCTCGCCTAGTTTAACTATTCAACAGACCAACTCTGAACCTGGAGCGGGATTGAACATCAACATCCGGGGTATAAGTACATTGGGCAATAATAGTCCACTTATAGTTATAGACGGGATTGTAGGTGGTGATATCAATGCATTGAATCCAACCGATATCGAAAGTGTCTCAGTCCTGAAGGATGCCGGTAGTGCCGCTATTTATGGTTCCAGGGCCAGTAATGGGGTTGTGCTGATCACTACTAAAAAAGGAAGTAAAAGCAGCCCGATGAAAGTACAATACAGTAGTTTGGTGGGGTATAATTTACCTCATTATTTCACCAAACCGGTACATGGGTATGAAAATGCAATGCTCAAAAATGAGGCTGCCTATAATTCAAACGAGAATTCAGCGGTATATACCTCTGATGAGATTGCGTCGTTCATAGAAAATGGGGATGAAGAATGGTTTGCCGATGAGATTGTTCGCAATGCACTACAGCAAAGCCATAATTTATCTGTTTCCGGTGGGGGCGAGGACAATACCTATTTGGTGTCACTGGGGTATCTTAATCAAGCCAGTAATTTCGTGGGTCCATCAAAAGGAATGGAAAGGTATAATTACAGGATAAACCTAACGAATGATTATGGGCGTTTTAAATTGTCTTCCAATTTGGCTTATGCCAAACAAAAAATAGTGGACCATGCAGGTAATACCTCTACCCTGATGGTAGATGCTTTTAGGGTACCACTGATCTATAGGCAAAAAGATGAGGAAGGTAATTATCTGACCAACGATGTACTTAATGAGTTTAACTCTTTGGGAATATTGGAACAGGGAGGTTTTAGAAGATATGATAATGATGATCTTTTCGGAAGTTTGGCAGCGGAATTGAAATTTACGGATAACCTAAAACTAAGGGGCGTTTTTGGAGGTAGATTATGGTCCAATGATCTTTTCTCCAGAACAAAAAGAGTCGATTTCTTCCCAAAGGGAGTTTTCGGGGCCGATAGGAATACCAATGATGAACATAGAAAGAGTCTGGACCTTAACCTTCAATTGATGATGGAGTATGACAGAACATTCAACAATGTACACGATTTGAATGTACTCTTTGGGGCATCGAACGAGAATCATTCCGATAGGGGTTTTGGATTGTATAAAAAATACACCGATCTGGATTTGGGTACACCCATCACCGATACGGAGATCAGTGACAATTCCTATAATTCCAATCAAAGTTCATCCAAGAATAGTCTTAATTCCTTATTTGGTAGGGGCTCGTACAGTTATTCGGATAAATACTTTCTTGAGGCCAGTTTCAGATATGATGGTTCCTCCAAATTCAGGAAGGAAAAACGTTGGGGCTTTTTCCCTTCACTTTCAGTAGGATATAATGTTACCGGGGAAGACTTTATGGAAAACTATAAAGATAAAGTCGGAAATTTGAAGGTGAGGGCTTCTTATGGTGTTTTGGGGAACCAAAACGTTGGGAATTATCAATATCAAACCACCTATTTTACGTTTCAAAATGCGTATGGCTACAATAACCAAGGTGTTAGCGGAACCGGATATAATTTTGCCAATCCCGATATACAATGGGAAAGGGCGGCGACCTTTAACGTAGGTGCGGATCTGGATTTTTTCAAAGGGGCATTGACCATGTCTTTTGATTATTTCGACAAAGTGACTTCTGACATTTTGGTGCCGCCTGCGGTCCCTGGGGTATATGGTACTAGTTTGCCCGATTACAATGCCGGGGAAGTCGGTAACAAAGGTTGGGAACTGTCAGCGACCTATAGGCATCAAGGGGAACTGTTTGACCACAGGCTCTCTGTCAATGTTGGTGACTCCAAGAATGAGGTATTGGACTTTCAGGGCAATGAGCGGTTGACCGGGGTGGAAGAACTTCAAGTATTGCTGCGGGAAGGGCAACCATTCAACTCTTATATAGGCCTTAAAAGAGACGGTATTTTTCAAAGCGTCGAAGAAATAGAAAATGCGGCCATTCCAGAAGGCTTGATGGTGGTGCCCGGGGATAATCGTTACGTGGATGCAAATAATGATGGGGTAATAAATGATGAGGATAAATTTATATTTGGAAACCCTTTTCCACGATATACTTTTGGGCTCACCTATAATGTTGGATATAAGGGGTTGGACCTAAGTTTATTTGTTCAAGGTGTTGGGAAAAGGACCATGATGGTACGTGGTGAATTGGTTGAGCCTTTTCACTATAATTATGGTGCTACCATGTATACCCACCAATTGGATTATTGGACACCACAAAACACCGATGCCTATTATCCCCGTCTCGCGAATGCGGGTAGCCAATCCATAACAAACAACTATAGACGTGGTTCGGATATGTATCTCTATGATGGTGCTTATGTTCGATTAAAGAATGTGCAGATAGGTTATACACTGCCTAAGGTCGTGTCGGAAAAAATAGGCATGAAAAGTTATCGTGTGTACTTATCGGGCCAAAACTTATTGACGTTCTCGAAAATTGACTTTGTCGATCCCGAGCTTTCAGAGTTTAATGGAGACTTGAGGTCATCGGGAGGGAATAGTGGCAGGGCCTATCCTACACTCATTTATTATGGACTTGGTTTGGATATCACTTTTTAATTCAGCAAAAATGAAAAACAATATAACATATAAGATTAACGCAATCCTTGTATTGCTGTTGGTAGTTACAGCTTGTGAAAAGTTGGACCTTGCCCCTGAAAGCCAATTTACCAGTTTGAATTATTGGACAAGTATTGGTAAGGCCCAGACCGTTTTGAATACGGCCTATTCACAAATGCAATACAGTGATTATTTTTTCTATAATGAAGCATTATCGGATAATGCTTATAACGGAAGAGGGGATGTGGCAGGTGCTGCTTCTTTGGCAGCAGGTACCTACGATGCCTCTTTGGCCAGATTGCAAAATGAATGGAACCGAAGATATGCCGGCATAAAAACCTGCAATCTGTTTTTGGAAAACATAGACCGTATTGAAGATGCAGATGCGGATGTTGTGGAGAGAATGATAGGGGAGGCCCGTTTTATCAGGGCTTTCCATCATTTTCAGTTGATGACCTGGTTTGGCGATGTGCCCCTTGTGGCAAAAGACCTTACTATAGAGGATGCCCAAACCTTGAGTAGGACGCCAAGGGAGGAAGTCTTGCAATTTGTTCTATCGGAATTGGATGAAGTTATCAAGATACTTCCTACCAATTTGGAGTACAGTGATGAAGAAAGGGGTAAGATCACCCGAGGTGCCGCGATTGCCCTAAAAGCAAGGGTGTTGTTCTATGAAAATGATTGGGAGGGGGTAGTTGCTGCTTGCGAAAAAGTAATGGATGGCAGCAATGGATCCTACGGATTGTTCCCTTCTTATGAAGGATTGTTCCTTCCCCAAAATGAGTATAGTAATGAGGACATCTTGAGTTTGCAATACCTGCCCGAATTTAGGACTTGGGGTGAGTATTTTGATTTTGCCCCCTTAACTGCGGGTTCCAGACTCAATGCCATGGCTGCGACCCAAGAATTGGTAGATAGTTACTTAACCTTGGACGGTAAAAAAATAACCGATGCAGGTTCGGGTTATAATGAGGAGGATCCTTATGCGAACAGGGACCCTAGACTGGCCAATACCATTGTGTACCACGGTTACGAATGGGAAGATGTCGGTGGTGGCTCACATACGATTTTAATTGAGCCAGGTTCAGGTACCGCAGATGAATACGTACCAGGATCCTCCGCAACCCCAACAGGGTATTACTGGCGTAAATATTTTGATCCAACACACCAGACCGGATTGTCTTCGGGGCTTAACCTAATGTTGATCAGGTATGCCGATGTCTTGTTGATGTACGCCGAAGCTAAGGTTGAGTTGGGTCAAATGGACCAAGCAACATGGGACAACACCATTAAGGCCATAAGAAGCCGGGCCGGCTTTACCAACCCAACGGCACTGAATTTTGATAACTCATTGAACAAAGATGAACTGCGACAGATAGTCAGAAATGAACGCAGGGTGGAATTGGCTTTTGAAGGTCTACGGATTTTTGATATTCGAAGGTGGAAAACAGCGGAAGATGTTCTCAACGGTTGGGCACACGGCGCGAAATTCGGTCCTCTATCCCAAGATGGTGGTTACATAAGGGCTGACCTTAGATTTTTCGATCCCAATAAACATTATTTATGGCCTATTCCAAGGGATGAGCGCCTCATTAACCCCAATCTAAGTCAAAATCCAGGTTGGTAAGTCCAATCAAAAATCAAATAATATCTAAATAAGAAACAGATGAAAACAATATATATAAAATTAATGCTAATTGCTCTTTCGGTTTTTGTTGTAAGTTGCGATGATGATGAAACATTGCCCAATACCAATGTATCCCCGGTCAGTGAACTCTATTCACCGGCAGATAATACATTTTTTAATTTGGGGGCAGCTAGTTCCGCACTGTTCGAATGGCAACATGCCAAGGCAGAGGATAATGGTATTGTGTTGTACGATGTGGTATTTGATGTTGAGTCAGGTGACTTTTCAGATCCTGTATATGTAATGCCTTCAGATGGAAAGGGGCTTCAAAATACCTTGAACATTTCTTTTGCCGATTTGAATAGGATTGCAGAGATGGCCGGTATAGGATCTAAAAATTCGGGTAAATTGAAATGGACGGTCTTATCCTCCAAAGGATTGAATATTCAAAAGTCAGGTGCTTCGAGGGTTATTGAAGTAGAGCGACCAGCAGGGTTCCCTTCTCCAGACGAATTGTTCATTTCAGGTACTGCCTCTGAAGGTGGTACGGCAATCGAGGATGCTATCCCCCTTAAAAAAATAGCTGCTACCCAGTATGAGATATTTACTTCCCTTAAACCAGGTGATTATCATTTTATAACTAGAAAATCCGATAATCCCTTAGTGTATTCTATTAACGGAACCGATTTGGAAGAAGGAGGGGCCACGACCTATAGTGGCGAAGAAAAAGTGTACAGAATACAGATTGACTTTAGTGACGGGTCTGTAAATATGGTAGAAGTAGAGGGAATTAAATTATGGTTTCCCCCAACCGGTGAATTAATGTTCGATTTCGAGTATCAAGGAAATGGTACTTGGAAAGCGGCCAATGTTTTTGTTGAGTTCAAACAAGAAAGTTGGGGAAGGGACGAACGTTACAAATTCCTATTTATGATAGGCGGGGAAGTAATGTGGTACGGAAGTGTAAATGGGGATAATCAAAGACCTTCCGATGATTCCGATTTATCCTATTGGTATATGGTACCCGTTACCGATGACTATTGGAATAATTGCTTTAAATATAATGGAAATGTGGATGGGAGAAATGCGGACATAGAAATCATGTTCAATGCATCAGTGCCCGAATATACCCATAGCGTGACACCATTATAAAAAATGGGCATCTCTCCCTGTTTTTGAGGGAGAGTTGCCTTAAACAAAAAGAATTATGAAAATATACTTAATTGTCCTCTTGGGCATCACATTATTGGTTTCCTGTTCCGAAGATACTGTACCGTTGCGCGATCCCGTTAAAGGGGGAGAGGAGGCTCTTGAAATAGATTGGTCGGCCACTGCGGATTCTGTGCAAGCGTCCTTTTACAATACCTATTTGGGGTCTGAGGGAACTTTTGTCGCGAACAATTCCGGTGATGCTACATTTCATTATTGGCCAAATGCACATGCATTGAATGTGTTGGTAGATGCTTATACCCGTACAGGGGATGGAGCCTACCTATCTAAAATGAAAAACCTGGTGAACGGAATCAAGACCAAGAATGGCGGTACGTATTCCAATGTGTTCAATGATGATATGCTCTGGTTGGGTAATGTCGCGGTAAGGGCATATGAGGCAACTGGGGATTCAGAATACAAAGCGGTGGCAGAGTTTTTATGGAATGATGTCATTTTGAGCCATAGTGATGTTTTTGGAGGTGGGATTACCTGGAAAAAGGACACTCCGAAACAGAAAAATGCAGTCTCAAATGGTCCGGCAATTATACTGGCGATGCGTTTGTACGACATTGATGGAGATCCCGGATATTTGGATTGGGCAAAATCCATTTACGATTGGGAAAAAGAAAACCTGGTTGATCCCGTCACCGGATTGGTCTGGGACAATCTAAGTGAGGAAAATGGTGAGGTCATAACGAACAAGGACTGGATTTTCACTTATAACGCCGGCACATGGATCGGGGCCAATATTAGATTGTACAAGGAAACGGGGGAGCAGTCCTATTTGGACGATGCGATAAAAACGGCGACTTCGATGATGACCAGCCCTAAATTAACATCGAACGGACTAATGAAGGACGAAGGCCAAGGGGATGGAGGTTTGTTCAAAGGAATTTCGGTAAGATATTTTACGGAGTTGATTTTGCTTCAAGATGTTAATGCCAGCGATAAAGAAGCCTTCGTGGATTTCTTTGAATACAATGCGGCTACTTTATATACCGACGGATTAAAAAGACCGGAAATGTCAATTGGTCCCAATTGGGGGGAAAAACCTTCGGGCAATGTTGATCTCACTACCCAATTGAGCGGTATGATGTTGATCGAAGCTGCTGCAAAACTAGAAAAAGAAAATATTTTAGAATAAAAGACAGACCTACACATGCAAAGAAGAAAATTTATAAGGAACACTGCCTTGGCAGGTGGTTTTACGATGATCGATCCATTTAAAATGGTTGCAGCGGATATAGGAACATTAAAACCTTTTCCAGAGGTACGGATAGCAAAGAACAAGCGACACTTTAATAGTCGAAGTATTGAAAGTGCCATATTGGAATTTCAAAAAAATGTAAAGGACAAGGAATTGGGATGGTTGTTCAATAACTGCTTCCCCAATACTTTGGACACTACGGTGACTTTTTCCAAAAATAATGGGAAACCGGACACTTATGTGATCACGGGGGATATAGATGCCATGTGGCTTAGGGATAGTTCGGCACAAGTATGGCCGTATCTGGCTTTTGTAAATGAAGACAGCGATTTAAAGGATTTGATACATGGGGTCATCAACAGACAAACACAATATATCCTCAAAGATCCGTATGCCAATGCTTTTTATAACGACCCTACCAAAAAAGGGGAGTGGACAACGGACCATACCAAAATGCTTCCCGGTGTACACGAACGTAAATATGAGATAGATTCGCTGTGTTACCCGATTCGATTGGCATATAACTATTGGAAAGCTACAGGGGATAATACACCGTTCGACAAAGATTGGGAGAAAGCCATACGGAAAATCCATAAGGTCTTTACGGACCAGCAACAGAAAGACGGGAAAGGACCTTATTCTTTTCAAAGAACTACCTCGAATGGTACGGATACCAGAGCATTGAAGGGCTATGGTTATCCTGTTAATCCAGTAGGTTTGATCTGTTCCGCATTTCGCCCAAGTGATGATTCCACGGTATTTTCTTTTTTGATTCCATCCAACTTTTTTGCAGTGGTAAGTTTGGGACAGGCCGCAGAAATGATTGAAGCGTTAACTGGGAACGACACTTTCGCAGCTGAATTGAAAGCACTTGCGGATGAGGTGGAACAAGCTATTCAAGAACATGGTGTGGTAAGCCACCCGAAATATGGTGATATCTACGCCTTTGAAGTGGATGGTTTCGGCAACCATTTGCTAATGGATGATGCCAATGTGCCTAGTTTACTGTCATTACCTTATTTAGATGCAGTTGGCACAGATGATTGGATATATCAGAACACCAGGGAGTTTGTATGGTCTGTGGACAACCCTTTCTTTTTTAAGGGAAAAGCGGCCGAGGGTATTGGTGGCCCCCATGTAGGTTTGGAAATGATATGGCCCATGGCCACTATTATTCGGGCCTTGACCAGTACGGATTCCAATGAGATTATGGAATGTATAAGATCCTTAAAGGCCACACATGGAGGTACGGGGTTTATGCATGAAACATTCCATATAGACAATCCCAGGAATTTCACACGTTCTTGGTTTGCGTGGGCAAATACCCTGTTTGGCGAATTGTTGTGGAAAACCTATCAATTACAACCTCGGTTATTGACCTAAGTAAGAATGTGCAATTCCATTTGCTTTAATCGCGGGGCGATAGCCAAAAAGGGTTTGATTCCCCGAGACTTGCCTCGAAATGATAAAAGTTTTTTCAGAAGCATGGCCCGCCACCCCTTGGGTCGAGGTTGTTGATTTTGGAACGGCTTTGTGAATACCACAACTATTCTTTAGCGATATCGATGGTATGGTTCAAGGGGATTTCCAATAGTTTCCCTATGGGAAGAGTGGGGGAAAGGTCGGATATGTCTTTATTCCCAAGTGAGATGATACAGGGCATATAGCTTCTGAAAGGCAATAAGGACTTTCACCAAATCAAAGAAAATGAAAACCAAATATAGAAATCTTTTTTTTACGCTAATATTCTTGTTGTTCAATTCCTGCAACGAAGAAAGAGGAACTGTTTCCGAGAATAAGGACAAGGTATTCAAACCCATATCCTATGTAAGTCCATTCCTAGGCACCGCTCCACTTACCGATCCCCAGTTCATAGGGTATGTGCCACCTAAGGATTGGCGTGTTTGGTCGGGGTTGACCTATCCGGGGTCTTCGCTGCCGAATGCGATGGTACAGGTGGGTCCTATAACGGAATTCGGGTCTGGAGCCGGGTACGAGTACGAGGATACCGAGATCCTGGGGTTTGCCATGACCAATAAAGGACATTGGAATTTGTGTAACCTACCTATTCTACCATTGCCGGAAGATGCCGAATATCCTTATAAATCAAAATTTTCGCATCAAAAGGAAAAAGCTTCTCCGGCTTATTATGAAGTGTTCTTGGAGGATTATGGAATAAAAACAAGGGTGACCTCTACGCTTAGGGCTGCCATTCAGGAATATACTTTTAATGAAAGCGGTGGACAACGGATTCTTTTTGATTTGGGGAAAGCCAATAGCAAAATCCATGATTGGGGCATTTCACTAAAGGAAGGTACTTTGGAAGGATTCCAAAATATGGGTAGGGAAACTATTTACTTTTCAGCAAGATTCAATACACGTTTAAACGGATTGGAAATCATTAAAAAAGGTGATCAAGAAGGATATTCCATAGTATCCCTGGAAGCCAAAATGGAGGAGCCTGTTGTATTGAAAATCGGGGTTTCTTTTGTGAGTATACAAAATGCGGCTGAGAATTTGGAAAAGGAAATAGGGGATAAAACTTTTGATAGGATCCATAGGGAAGGCGAGGATATATGGAATACCCTTTTATCGCGAATTGAAGTGAAAGGAGGTACTGATAAGGAGAAGGGATTGTTTTATTCATCCTTGTATCGTTCCTTTTTATGGCCTGCATTACGTAGTGATATCAATGGGGAGTACACCGATATAAAGGGCGAAACGAGAAAAGGGGATTTTGGGTACTATACAGTTCCTTCCTTATGGGATACTTACCGGAATAAATTGGTGTTGTTGGCCTTGTTACGACCAAAGGTGACCAATGACGTTATAGAATCCTTGATTGATATTGGCGAACTAACTGGGTATGTACCTACTTTTTTCCATGGTGATCATGGTGCATCCTTTATTGCAGGCTCTTATTTTAGGGGGGTGGACAATTTTGATATAAACAAGGCCTATCAATTATTGTTGAACAATGCCTATAGGGAGAACAAAGGCCATAATGGGGGACGACCTTATTTAAAACCATATATCGAAAAAGGATTTATACCAGAGTTTCGAATAAACAATCCAGTAGTTGGGACTGTTGGCTCGGCAGGGGTTTCAAAAACCTTGGAATATGCCTATGATGATCATGCACTATCACTTTTGGCGAAAGAACTTAATGATTCCATTCATTTTGATGATTTATCGAAAAGGGCAAAAAATTATAAGAATGTTTTTGATACGACCACCCATTTCATGCGGGGAAGATTTGCAAACGGGGACTGGGTAAGTCCTTTCAATCCGCAATATCCATATTATGAATACATGTATCGCGAAGCGAATGCATGGCAGGTATCTTTTTATGTACCTCACGATATGCCAGGTCTGGTAGGGATATATGGAGGCAAGGATGCCTTTGAACAAAAATTGGACTCTCTATTTACATTGCCTTGGAACCCCGATCATATTGCCAGAAACGTTTCTGGTTTCATTGGTCAATATTGTCATGGAAACCAACCCGACCATGAGGCTCCTTTTTCTTATTATTTTGTGGATAAACCCGAAAAATCCCAAGTGGTTATTGATAAAATACTGGGCGGTTTCTATGGGATGGGTAAGGACGGTTTGGCCTTGTCGGGTATGGATGATGCAGGTGAAATGTCTTCCTGGTATGTTTGTGCCGCAATGGGACTATACCCATTGTCCCCTGCCGATAGTGAATATTTGGTGAGTGTTCCTCTTTTTGAGGAAGTAAAGTGGAATCTTGAGAATGGGAATACATTGATAATTAAAAATCCAACAAGAGGAAGAAAATTAAAGGGAATCATGCTAAACGGTAATAAGAACAGTGGCTATTTTGTTTCCAATGAGATCTTCAATAAAGGAGGCGAAATACTGTTGGACACCGAATAAGATTGAAAATCGTTTGTTGTTCTAGTTAGTTTGTGTGCCGGACTTCATTTTTTTTGGGAGTCCGGCTTTTTTTGCTTATCGTTTATGGGGCTTCATCCTTTTATGTTTTCCATCTTTTTACCAATGGATCCAAGGAGGGGTTCAAATACAGGTTTGGCCATTTCTCTACGGTCAAAGCCATCAAGCCCATATAGTTTTGTGTCTTTATCTCCCACGATTTTCATCATGCGCATGGGATATGTGTTCTCTTCGTAACGTCCCGACATTTCCAAGTTCCTATCTCCTGTTATCAATAAATTATCAATAAAAGGGTAGGGGCATCGTTACGAACATAATACAATGGAGCCAAATCGCCAAAAATGGCCTTGGTGCCTTCAATACCCTTTTCCTCCCGTACTGTAAAATACGTGATGGTATGACCACTAAAAGGAATCAATCCGGCTATGGCATTGGCATCTATGTTATGTGTTCTCAAAACCCAACCATACCAACTAGGGCGTGTTAACACTAATTGCATCGAAAATCAAAGCAATATAGATAAAGGCCGTGGGCAGCACGTCGAGTCTGTCGAACCTTGAAAAAGATTCGCCCAAACCTTGGGCCTTCTGATAAGCCTTTCCACTATAACATCTTTAAAAAGAGTTGCCCCAAGTATTTTCACACGAACACTGTCCCATAAAAAGTGTGTAAATAGAAAATAACGGGAAACCAGCCTTCTTTTTAACCCACTAGGGAAGGAGCTGTTTTAACCTAGGTCATACCACAAACTATTTTCATGGTATCCTTCGATTATCATGGCCGTATTCTTTGAATGGAAGGAGTTGATCAACTGGGATACATCAAGCCTTAAGAATTCCATGCAATTTGAGGTCAGGTCTTTTCTAAAACCACTTTTTTCCATTTCCAATACAAAATTCAAGGAAATTATCCTTGAGAAAGCTTTTCCCAGATCGATCATTTTCCTTTGTTTCAGTTCAGTGGTAAAACTAAAATCGATATCTTTTTTAAAATAGGAGTACGCCCTATTCGTAAGGTCGAAATCTTTAAAGAAATTATAAATGTTGAACTCTTTCTTACGCTTCATAAGCTTGCCGGTCATTTCCGTGATCTGTGTATAGAGCATTTCATTTGAACCTTCGAATATCTGAAACGCCCTACTGTCCATAATACCCCTGCCTCCTATACTTTCCATTTTAAACCCTTTGGATCCGGAAAGCTGTGTTAGTGTTTGCGCGGCTTCCTGCATCAGGTCGGTTATAAAGGACTTCATGGTATTGGCTTCTATGCCCTCGTTTGCAAGGTCGTTTTCCACACCACTATGGGTACTGCTTCTAAAGCACATTGCGGAGGCAATGGTATAGGCACTTTGGATTTTTGAGATTTGATATTGGATTTGGTCTAAATCGATTAGTTTTTTCCCGCCAACGATTCGTTCATTACAGTATTTGATGGATTCGTCCAACATTCTTTTTATAAAACCTACGGCTATACCTGGAAACTGCATCCTGCTTCTATGCAAAATATCCAACATCATCTTTACCCCAGAGGTTTCAGGCTCTAATTTAAATCGAGAGGGAATCTGCACGTCTACTTTGTTCTTCCCGTAAGGGATCATGTAAAGCCCAAGATTATTATAATACTCTTCTACCACTATCTGCTGGTTAGGCTGCGTAACATCACAGATAAAAAAATCAATATCCCTGTTTAAACCACCATTGTTGTTTTTTCCACGGGAGGTGATGAGCCAATAATCTGCCATTCCCGTTAGTCCTTGCCAATGTTTTGTTCCTTTGACAGTGTAATTGTCGCCTTCTTTTTTATTATATGTTTGCATGCCCAAGGCATCACTACCGAAATCAGGTTCGGTAATCATTAAACCGCCCATATTCTGTTTTTCCAGAAAGCGTTTGAAGATGTCCCCTTTTACACATGCATCAGCATATTTTGCCACGGGTTCCAAAAACAAGGCAATGTTGATTCCGAATGTTAATGACAAGGCCAGGGATTCGTAGGATGCCGTAGATAAGACCCTAAGACATTCACCTACTTTCAATCCCCTTCCGCCGTAATTTTCAGGAATGGCGACAGATAAAGGGGACTTGGACATGATATCCCTTAAGGCAACTACAGGTAGCCCCCTTTCTTTACTGAATTGGTCTATATCGTACCTTTGGTGGAAAACCCTTTTTAAAGTATCTTCAAATTCCTTAATGTACTCAGAGAAATTTTTCTGCATTCTTTCTTGATTTGATTCTACCTAGTTGCAAATATCCACATATTTGTCTTACGGTATTAAAACTTTAACACCCCATCTTCGTTACCCCTCACAACTTGCACAGTCTTTTTTCTGCTTGAACTTTTGGGCGGCGTTCATACTATGTTGGTAATACAATGATTTCAAGCCTAATTTCCAAGCGGTAATATGTATTTTGTTGACCTCTTTGGTAGGCGTATCGGGATGTATGATGATATTTACCGATTGCCCTTGGTCTATATGGTTTTGTCTATTGGCCGCCTGATAAATAATATCCATTTGGTCAATTTCATAATAGGTTTTGAATACGGATTTTTCTTCCTCGGTTAGAAAATCCAAATGCTGTACGGAACCATCCCTGCTACGGATATCTGTCCAGACTTCCGGTGTATCCATTCCTTTTTCCTGTAATAACCGTACTAAAAAAGGATTTTTTATAGTGGTTTTTATCTTAGCGATGTCCTTTACATAAATATTGGACCAAATCGGTTCAATCCCTTGGGAGACCTGACCTAGGATAAAGGCAGAGGAGGTTGTAGGGGCTACGGCATTCAAGGTCGTGTTCCTTCTCCCATATCCTTTTAGGACTTTTGGTTCACCAAAGCGTTCTGCCAATTGTTCCGATGCGGCATGGGAACGTTCTTTGATGGTTTTAAAGATCTCACTGTTCAAGTTGTAGGCCTCTTGGCTATCGAATGCCAACATTTTGGATTGCAGCAGTGAGTGCCACCCTAGGACACCCAAGCCCAAGGCCCTATTTTCCTTTGCGAAATTATAGGCCCGTTCCATAAAAAGGAAGGTTTGTTGGTCATCCCTATTGGGTGAGTTTTTATAGCTTTCCAGTTTCTCTATAAATTCCGTAATTACGGCATCCAAAAAATAGACCATCGTCTCAACCGCATCGGTATCCTTCCATTTGTCATAGTTTAGAAGGTTTATACTGGACAGTACACAAACAAAGGACCAATCATCGTTGGATGGTAACATGATCTCGGTACACAGGTTACTGGCATAAATAGGGTGGTCCTTGTCTTTGTAGACATCCGCGGCACCATTATTGGCATTGTCGGTAAAGAAAACGTAGGGATAACCCATTTCGCCCCTGCTTTGCAATACTTTTGCCCAAATAGTTCTTTTTTCCGAGTCGCCATCTATCATTTCCTGCATCCAATCATTGGTCACCGTTACACCATGGGTCAATTCCTGGATGGCATTCCCTTCACTTCCTATTTCCAGGAATTCCATAATATCCGGATGTTCAACAGGTAGGTATGGGGAAAAACGTCCACGACGTATGGAGCCTTGGCTTACTACGTCTACCATGGATTCAAAGAGCTTCATGACATGTACGGCACCTGAAGCTTCCCCATTGTTCTTTATAGGGGCTCCCCTATGTCTTATTTTCCCGAAATACCCAGACGTTCCACCTCCAAGTTTGGACATCATGCCTACCTCGGACTGTGTATAAAGAATATCCCCGATATCATCATTTATATGCGACCCAAAACAACTGATGGGCAATCCACGTTTTTTGCCGAAATTAGACCATATTGGGGATGCCAATGAAAAATATCCCTCAGACATATAATTGTAGAACTTATCGGCATATCCGGGAATCCTCAAAATACTTTCCGCCCTTTCCGCGACTTCCCTTATACGTTGTTCTGGGGTTACCCCTGGTGTTAAGTACCCTGCCTCTAAGAATTTACGGCTATTCTCGTTAAGCCATTCGAAGGCATTGCTTTTTGACTGCTTGACTTTGGATAATACTTCTTTTCGGGCATCGATTAAATGTTGGGCATCTGTCTTTGTCTGTGATGTCTTGTCCTGTGCTGTGATGTCGTTTATTGGTGTTGTCTTGTGCATAATTTAAAAAAGGTCGTCACTGGTTATACTTTGTGTTCTTTTACTATAATTGATAGAGCGTTTTACGAAAAAATCCCCATGTTTTGTTCCTATGATCTCATCGTCGAACCATTCGGTTTGTGCCACTAGTTCTTGGTCCACATCGAATATTTTTTCTATACCGATACTTTCCAATGAATTGTTGAATCTGTTTTTTATGAATTCGACGATTACGGCTTTGGGCAAAAAGTCCAATTCACCTTCCTCGAAAATCCAATCCAACAGATCGCACTCCGTTTCAAAGGCCAGCTTACATAGTTGTTGTATATTTTGATGGTATTCCGGGGTAAACCATTCGGGGTGTTCGTTTTGCAAGACCTTGATAAGGTCTATGCCAAAATCACCGTGTATCTGCTCTTCTTTGGAGGTTGCCTCTACTACATTCGAGATGCCCTTAAGCATATTCCTATGTTTGTTGAATGCCATTATTATCAAGAATTGGGAGAACAGGGAAACATGCTCGATAAACAGGGAAAAGAGTAGTACGGACTCGGCATAGTCCTTATCGGCCTCATTCTTGGAATTACGCAGTGCAGTTTCCAGATATTGTACGCGTTTCATGATCACAGGCTTCTTTTTGAGCATTTTGAATTCATGGTTAAGCCCTAAAATCTCCAAAAGATGCGAATAGGCATCTGTATGACGCACCTCGCTCTCTGCAAAAGTAGCTCCGACAGCCCCTATTTCGGGTTTTGGCATTCTATGGTACAGGTCGCCCCAGAATGATTTCACCGCCACTTCGATTTGGGAGATGGCAAGCATTGCATTTTTAATGGCGTTGCTTTCCGTTGCCGATAAACGTGATTTGAAATCCTGGATATCACTGGTGAAATTAAACTCGGTATGGATCCAATAAGAATGTCTTATTGCGGGAACGTATTCATACAACTGGGGGTATTCATAAGGTTTAAGATTGATGCGCTTCTCGAAAATATCGCTTTTTCTTTGCTGTGCCCTTTTGTTACGATAAAGGATATAGGCCTTGGCAACATCATGGAACTCACTTTCCATCAATTTATCCTCGACGATATCCTGAACTTCCTCTACCGTTGGAATGTAGTCCAAATCCTTGCTCTTGCGTTCCAACAATACATTGTTGACACTATTGGCTATCTTTTCCGCATCTTGGATCTTGCCATGGCTTGTAGCGGTCATGGTCTTTAGGATAGCCTGTGTGATTTTGTCCAAGTGAAATTCTTTTTTGGTGAAATCCCTCTTGATTATATGTTTTATTTCAATTGTCATGTTAATAGGAATTGATCTATATGAAGAAGTAAAGGTCATATAATTTTAAAGGTTTTTCCACACCTTTATGATGAGTTTCTTAACACTCTTATTAACATGTTGGGGAAAGTGTGGTAAATACGGGCTTTACTAGTTTTTTTATCCGTGCGATCTTAGAACGGATCCATTATCATTGATCTAAGTATATGGTCCTGGGAAATATTCCCTCAGGAATCCTGGACAGGCATTGCATACTGGATTGGTTGGGCTACAGTTACAGGAAGAGGGTAGGGGGCCATAAGATCAGCTATTGTAGGTCTGGCAGATAAACGTCCCATAAGGTTGGTTGACGGGGATATGGACTTGCAACGGAAAGCCGGGCAGATTTTCCAGGGCCTATGCAACATTTCCACATTGATAAGATTCCCGTTCCACTTCACAAGCTGTTCCTCTTGGTTGGTTCCCCGGGTTCCTTTGGGGCGTATCGTATGCCGGTACTCAAGGACCT